>JAESFJ010000043.1_pt1 | contig 219117 bp, 216 predicted proteins | sample 9266161 | NCBI WGS metagenome assembly JAESFJ01 (sample SAMN14506165, study PRJNA617096) | algae metagenome | isolation source: Calothrix sp. FI2-JRJ7 and co-occurring heterotrophs from granitic desert soil | place: USA: Red Pass Lake area, Fort Irwin, California | collected 2000-06-01 | reverse complement strand
TTCCGGCGCTCAGGCCGCTGACGCAATCGTCGCCGCCGAGCCCGAGCCCATGGAATACGTTCGCGTTTGCGACGCCTTCGGCACCGGCTACTTCTACATCCCCGGCACCGAAACCTGCCTCAAGATCTCTGGCGAAGTTCGCTTCCAGTACTCCTGGAACTCGGATGGTGATGGTGCTGACGACTTCGGCGGCAACTTCTCGACCCGTGGCCGCGTTGTCTTCGAAGCCAAGAACGACTCTGAAGTTGGAACCATCGGTTCTTACATCCGTCTGTCGGGCGACAGCAGCGATGAAGATCAGGACGTAGACCTTGATCAGGCTTACATCACCGTTGGTGGTTTCAAGGCTGGTTACTTCCTGACCTGGCTCGATGACGTTGGCACGGCCTCTGAAGGCGATGCATTCATCAGCAACGCCAAGTTCGATTCCGTTTCCTACCTTTACGCTTCGGACGCCTTCTCGATCGGCCTCGGTCTCGACGAGCTGACCGACGACGGCTTCGAAGACGACCTCGGCGTACAGGCCTTTGCTTCTGCATCGCTGGGCGCTGCGACCGTCTCGCTCTGGGGCGCTTACGACTTCCTCTTTGAAGAAGGCCTCGTAGTTGGTGAAGTTTCGGCTGATGTCGGCCCGGGCACCTTCGAGCTCTACGCTGGTTACGCTTCCGGCTTCTCCACGTACGCTCAGGTTGCTGAGTGGACCGTTGGCGCTGCTTACGGCTTCAAGGCTACCGACAAGCTGACGATCACGCCGTCGGTTAACTACTGGAACGACGTAGCGTTCGTTGACGGCGACGATGCTTGGGGCGCTGGCCTTCTGGCTGAATACGCTGTGGCCTCTGGCCTGAAGGCTTCCGCCACCGTTGACTACTTCGACCGCGACTCGGCTGACGGCAACTGGTCTGGCTTCGTTCGCCTGACCCGTTCGTTCTAATTCGATCTCCAGATCGGATAAGGGAAGCCCGGCCTTGTGCCGGGCTTTTCTGTTGTGGGTTGTCTTTTCCATCGCAGGAAGCCGGGATATGACACCACACCGGTGGCCCAGCTGTCCGTCAGGTGATCTGCTGCTGTCAGGCTGTAAGGAACGCACCAATCCCGGCGGCAATGCCGCCAAGATGCAGCAGCGGCGCATGCCCCTGGCCCTTGGCTTCGACGGCAAGACACCCCGGATGCCGTCGTTCCATTTCCGTCACCGTCTCGCGTGACAAGAGCCGCGAAAACTCCCCACGCACAACCATCACCGGCTTCTCCGCAAACAGCGCAAACTGCGCCCAGAGATCCGGCAGTCCCTGGCTAAGGTCCGCGGCGCGGAACTGCTCGGCGATCACAGGGTCGAAATCGGCGACCAGCCTGCCGTCGATCTCCCGATAGAGCGCGCAGGCCATATCGGCCCAATCGTCGGCTTCTAGCGCCGGAAATTCCGCGCCATGCGTGGCACGCAGAATGTCCGCCGCCTCCTTGAAGCTCGCGGGCGCCGGCCGGCTCCCAAGATAGGTTTGGATCTGCCGCAAGCCCTCTACCTCGAGCACCGGGCCGATGTCATTCAGGACCAGCCTTTCGATGCGCCTCAGATGTGTCATCGCCAGCACATGCAGGATGAGCCCGCCGCGCGAGGTGCCGATGAAAGCTGCAGTTTCAATACCCATCTGGTCGAGTACGCTGATTACGTCGCCAGCTTCCACCGGGATGGTGTAACGCTCCGGCTGCGGATCCCGTTCGGAGAGCCCGCGGCCGCGAGACGAAATCGCGACCACCCTGCGATGATAGGGCGCTGCCGAAAGAATCCGGCCAATCCCCTCGAAGTCGAGCAGGTTGCGGGTCAGCCCTGGCAGGCAGACGAGCGGTGTGCCCGGATTGGCTTCTCCGTGAACACGCACATGCAGCGTCAATCCAGCCGGAACGGTGATGAAACGGTCGATGCTGTCGGCCATGCGGCACTCCCTCGGGTGGTGATGTCATGCGAGCCTAGCCGAGCGGAGACACCAGGTCATCCATCAATCAGGGGAGGGCGGGGGCGAGTTATCGCCCGAAGCGCAGGTCGTGCACGATGTCGGTCTTCTGGCCGAGCCGGCTCTTGTAGACCTGATAATTCTCCATCACCCGCATCACGTAGTTGCGCGTCTCGGGGAAGGGGATGCGCTCGATCCAGTCGACGACCTCGTCGATCGACTTGCCGCGCGGGTCGCCATAACGCTCGATCCATTCGGGCACTTTGCGCGGGCCTGCATTATAGGCGATGAAAGTCAGGATATAGGACCCGCCGAAGGCGTCGATCTGCTCGCCGAGATAATGGGCGCCGAGCGTGGCGTTGAAACCGGGATCGCGCGTCAGCTTGTCCGGCGCATAGGCAATGCCGTGGCGGGCTGCGACACCCTTCGCGGTAGACGGCAGGAGCTGCAACAGCCCGCGCGCATCCGCCGGCGAGACGGCAGCCGGGTTGAAGGCGCTTTCTTGCCGGGCAATCGCGTAAGCCAGCGCCTTGCCGGAGCCGGCGATATTCGCGGAAGACGGGATGACGCCGACGGGGAAGGCGAGTGCCGGCACATCGATCCCGCGGGCATAGGCCGTCTTGCCGATCTGCAGCGACAATTGATGCCCGCCTTCGGATTTCTCCGCCCGTGCGCTGAGGAGGGCCAGTTCGCCGGGGCTGTCGAGCTGGTCGGCGAGCGCCCGGTAAAGGCTCTGCGCCCGCCAGCCATGGCCGGCCGCCTCGTAGCGGGCGATGGCCTGGATCGCTTCCCGGCCCTCGAAGCGGGCGCGGTCGGCGCTGCTCGGCCGCGGATAGGGGATCTCGATGCCCGGCCTATCGATACGGGCGGCGGCAAGCTGGCCGTAGAAGGTGCTGGAATGCTGCGCGGCGCGCGTGAAGTAGTCACGCGCCTTGCCGTCCTTGGCGACTTCCGAGGCCCGGCCCAGCCAATACCAGGCGCGACTCGCCGAAAGGGGTCTGTTCGAGACTTCGAGGATGCGGGCAAAGTGCCGGCTCGCGGTCTCGGGATCGTTGAGAGCACGAAGTGCATACCAGCCGGCATGGAATTCGGCATCCGCAATATCGGTCGCCTCGGTCGCCACATGGCCCGAGACGATGCGATAGGCCTCGCGGTATTTGCCAAGATCGGCAAGCCCGCGGGCGACAATGCGCTGTTCGTCCCACCAGGCGCGCCCATTGATGAGGGTCTTCGCGTCGCGCGGCATCTGCTCGAGAAGCTTCGCCGCGGCCTCGAAATCCTCTTTCCGACGCAGGTTCTCGATGCGGATGAACAGCAGCGCCGGGTCCTTGGCCCAGGACTTGTCGACCGCTGCAATCAGCGCATCGACGTTCCTGGAGCGTGAAATCAGGCCGGCCCAGGCCTTGTAGAGCGACTGCGCTTCGCCGAGCGTCGAGAACCGTTTCGCCTGGCTCGCCCGCTCGCGATACATCAGATAATCCATGCGCGCGCGGTGGTCTGCGGTCGTCAGCAGACCGGAAAACTCGGCCATGATCTTGTCTTCCGCCGCTTCATCCAGCGCTTCCGTGCGCCAGAGACTGCGGATCAGGCTTCGGGCCTTGGCCTTGTCACCCTCTGCGAGGTGGGCGCGGGCAAGCAGCATCGTGCCTTCGGTCGTCTCGGGTGCCGTGTCTCCAAACGCGGCCAGAACGGCGGAAGGTGCTGGGTTCTCGCGGAAGAGGGCCTTTTCGGAATTGGCGCGGAAGGCTTTCAAGCCCGGCCAGCCGGTAAGCTGCCGCTGGGCGGCGGCGATTTCCACCGCCGGCACGTCGCGCAGGCCAGACATCGCGATCGACCAGGTCAGCATCTGCCGGTCGAGGCTGTCGGGCATGCGGTTGCGAATGGCGATCGCCTCTGCGCCGTCGCGGTCGGAAAGCGCGTCAAGACCGGCTTTCAGCTGCGGATTGACGGCGGCGAGCCGCTCTCCGCGCGGAATGGCACCCGTCGTCTCGAAGGAGGGCGGCGTTGCCTTGGTCGGGGCAAAGCCGAGCGGCTTGATCGCCGGCACGGGCACGGAGGCCGGTGGCTCGGCGAGCGCCGGCAGCGACGACACGGCAAGGCCGAGGCCGAGAACGGAAGCTCTGAGAAAGGTCGTCTTCATCCACACACCGCAATTTTAGCACAACGCGCTGAGTAGGCCGAGAACGCGGTTAACAAAGCCTTGACGTGATCGATCACATTCTCTCGAACGAAGCCTAGGAAAAGCGTCACAAATCTCCCTTGCATGCGCTTGTCGCACCCGAAGGTGCGCAGTAATGTGCCCCCGATTTAGGTTCAGAATGCGGCCGAAGCGTGGATCTCGGCCCCGGGGAGTTCATTGCATGTATCAGGGATCCATTCCCGCACTCGTCACGCCGTTCACAGATGAGGGCGCCGTCGACGAGCAAGCCTTCGCCGCCCATGTGGAATGGCAGATTTCCGAAGGCTCTTCCGGCCTCGTGCCCGTCGGCACCACGGGGGAATCGCCGACACTCTCGCATGACGAACACAAGCGGGTGGTCGAGCTCTGTGTCGAAGTCGCTGCCAAGCGCGTGCCCGTCATTGCCGGCGCCGGCTCCAACAATACGGTGGAAGCCATCGAGCTTGCCCAGCATGCCGAAGCCGTCGGCGCGGATGCGCTGCTCGTCGTCACGCCCTATTACAACAAGCCGACCCAGAAGGGCCTGATCGCTCATTACAAGGCAATCGCCGAAGCCGTCTCGCTGCCGATCATCATCTACAACATCCCCGGCCGCTCGGTGATCGACATGTCGCCGGAGACGATGGGGGCGCTTGCGAAAGCCCACAAGAACATCGTCGGTGTGAAGGATGCGACCGGCAAGATCGAGCGCGTCTCCGAACAGCGCATCACCTGCGGGCCAGATTTCGTCCAGCTCTCGGGCGAGGATGCAACGGCGTTGGGCTTCAACGCCCATGGCGGCGTCGGCTGCATTTCGGTGACCGCCAATGTCGCCCCGCGCCTTTCGGCCGAATTCCAGGCCGCCACCTTGGCTGGCGATTACGCCAAGGCGCTCACCTACCAGGACCGCCTGATGCCGCTGCACAAGGCGATCTTCCTGGAGCCCGGCCTCTGCGGTGCGAAATACGCGCTGAACCGCACCCGCGGCATGAACCGCGCCGTCCGCCTGCCGCTGATGGCAACGCTGGAGGCTTCGACAGAAGCCGCGATCGACGCGGCGCTGAAGCATGCGGGACTGCTGAACTGACGCAATGACCAAAGGCCGGCGGAGACGCCGGCCTTTGTGTTTCGGGGTCGGCCGTCATCGCGTGCCCAACCTGAAGCGCGCTCTCGACCCCGCAGAAGCGGGTCGCACCGCCGAGCTTCCGTCCCCCTACGAAAGGGAAATCTGCAAGAAAACATGTTCCCTGATGGGAACGTCACGGCCCCCGCAGGCGTATAGCCGGGCGGGCTTTGCGCGTTGGCGGGTTTTTTGCCGCCGTCGCAAAGCCCAGCGGACGAGACATCGAAGAGGAGTGCCAGATGACTGTCGTGCTTGCCACCGTGTGCAAAGATGGCGTGGTGCTGGGATCGGATTCCCAGATCACCGACAAGGGGCGGGGCATGACCTATCCGGCCGAAAAGCTGCATCCGCTCGGCAAGGATGCCGCCTGGGGCGGCAGCGGCGCGCGCTCCGTGCTGACCGATGTCGCCCGCTGCTTTGCCGAAAACAGCGCCGCGATCCTGGAGGCTGTCGATATCGGCCGCGCCCTGCAGGCCCAGGTCCTGCCGATTCTGCGCCACCACTACGAGACCTTCATTCCCGATGTGCCGGGCGAGGAGGGCGGCGGCACGCCCTCGGCCTATGTCATGGCGGCCGGCTGGCGGGATGGCGAACCCTGGATCATCGAGATCACGCCGTCTGGCATGATCGGCCATTACGCCGATATCGGTTTCCACGCGATCGGCAGCGGCGCGCCCATGGCCCAGCAGGCCGGCTCGCTTCTCTCCCACTTCCACCTGACGGAACGCTCCACCCGCTTCGGCTGCGCCGCCGTCCTGCGGGTCCTGCAGGCGCTCGACCTCACCTCGGCCAGCGTCGGCAAACCCTTCAGCCTCTGCCGTATCGACGCCGACGGCGCCCATCACCTGAGCGACAAGGAGATCGAGGAGGTCGGAACCCTCGTGCGCAAATGGGAAAAGGCCGAGCAGAAGGTGATCGGGGATGTCTTTGATTGAGGGGGAGGAAGGAAGCTGAGCCACACGGTCCGCCTACCGCTCACGGCCACGCCGGAAACCGAGCCGGAGCATGCAGGTCTGATGAACAGAGGGAATGACCTCAAGGCCGGCGGAGACGCCAGCTTTTTTTGTTTGGGGGAGGGGCATCCCATTCGGCAGCTTTCGGCCCAAAGCGGACGAAGGACAAAGCTATCTCGAGCGTCGTTTTGCTCCGTCATGCCTGCTCTTGGCCTCACGTTGGTACATAGGCAAAAGCAGACATTAGAGCTTCCGGACTAACTCGTTTCAGTCATCGGGAGACATCCTGAACGGCAGGTAGAGAAATGACGAGGCGGGTGGGTTCGATCAGGTCAGGACATCATTTGCCGTCGAGGCGATGTGTCCAATCTTCCACCTTTCCAGATGCAATCCTTCGTCTTGCGTGGTCACGCCAACTCGGAGCGAGAGATGTCAGTTCCGCGATGGCCTCAAGTTCCTGCTGGTTCAATGGGTCGACATAGAACGATCGCCATATTCGTTCTATGGTCCAATCCGGGGAGCGACGCTCGATGGTGACGAGTCTGTCCGAGGGCCCGACCTTCCCCGGCTGCAAGACCCGATGATACCACCCTGTCCGCCCGGTTCGCTGCACCTCACGTGCCATCGTCTTGACGGAAAAACGTTCGTTAAGCTTCCAGCATGGCTGGCGTCCCTGGCTGACCTCGATGATCGCGGAGCCGAGTTCAAAGACGTCACCAACCGCGACATCCTTCTCGCTGAGTCCAGTCGTCGATAGATTTTCGCCGAAGGCGCCGGGTACAGATAGCAGGAGATGTGGACCAATTTCCGCTTCCCAAGCCGCATAGTGATCGTGCGGGTAGTGGTGTATGGCCTTTTCCATCCCGCCATGAACCTTGAGATCACCCTGGGCGTCCGCCGTGAACCCTGTCAGGCTGAGTTCCAGTTCACGATCGACCGCCATTTTCGCGATTCCGCTTCGCGCTCCTGTCTTCCCGAGCGGCCGGATCTGCCCGACCAAAAGCGCATCGAGTGAGTAGCGTGGTGTCTTCATCCAGACGTCCTCGCTTCACACAGGCCGGCTGTGCATCGCGCCAGTTCTTCCGATGTGGTGGGTTGAACGTCCTTGGCAGGAATGGTTTCGCTTAGTGCCATGGCGATGCGTGCGCCGAGAAGAACATCGTCTTCCACGCCAAAGCTTTGGTGGATGACAAGGCCATCTCGACCGATCAGCGCCGATGATGGCGTACCGCGGAAATGGTAGCGCTGCATGGTCACCGGGATATCCGAGGCAGCGGCTGCCTGATCGACCCCGACGGGAGACGTCAGGCGGTATTCCAGCAGAAAGGCTTTGAGCGTTTTGGGGGACATTGCCTCATGATGCTCGAACACCGTATGCAAGCCAATGATGGCGAGATCTGTCCTGGCAAAAACCTGTTCGATGCGTTTCACCTGCGGAATGGCGTCGCTGACACATCCGGGACAAAGTGCTTGGAACGTATGCAGAAAAATCGGGCGACCGATGAGCGATGCAAGGGTGATCGGTGCCGGTGTGTTGAACCATTCGGAAACGGCGAGTTCTGGTGCCTGGTGTCGCGCCGACGCGCCCCTTGCGCTGGCAGGGCCAGTCAATGTAATTCTCGTCATGTTCTTTCTCTCTGATAGCCTGGAGGGGAGAATCTGCGGGTTCGGCGATGGCTGTCGGCGAACCCGCGCTTCCGTTATTTTGCCGGCACGACTTTGCCAGGGAGGCTGAGGTCACCGGAAGCGATCTTGAAGACGTCGCTCACGCAAAGCAGCGGCGCATGAAGATTGCCGTTGACCTTGAGACCTGCCGTCACGCCATCGAAGTTTGCATCGGATATGCTCGATATGAGCTTCAACGGGATTTCCACAGTAACGGCGTCACCCTTAAGTTCGGTAGGATAGGCAGGGCTGTCGATCAGCAGTGGCACTCCAGGCCAAGTCTCTGGCACCTTCGGCTTGGATCCTGCGGGAATGTCGACAACCTTGAGCCCGCCGCCACAAGCCTCGTCCTTTGCCAGCACTACCCAATGGGGATGCCAGACATGCCGGTTCTTGCCACCGTTCGCAGCGTCATCAAAGTCTGGATGGAACGTGACAGCAAGCGCGACAATTCCTTGCTTCGCATCAAAACCAATCTCGCTGCTGTCGAGTGTGGTCGGCCAGACATAGGCATACACGCTTGACCCTTCGAACTTTCCGATTGAGGTCGGTTTTTGGGTTCCAGCCTCGCCGCGCACCTTCGTCGTAAAGATCGCGGTATCGTCCTTGGTAACGATCGTCGTCTCGATGATGTCGAATGAGGCCTGAACAGCGTCCGATGGCGAGGCCTTTACGTCGTGCGCTAGGCTTACCGTTGCCCATAGCAACGCCGTTCCGGCGATGAGTGCGCCGGTCAAAACATGTCCTGTCATAGTACAAGTCTCCTTTCAGTCTCCATAGCCTGGAGGGGTTGCAGTTTATCCTTTTGTAAAGACGTCCCAAGTGGCTGCCTGGGACGCAGGATCGGCGGTTTCGTGCTCGCGGCAGTCGATGCGGATATCCCGCTGGCCGAAGGACGCGTTCACGTAATGACAATGATGAGGGCGATCCGCATCCGCGTGGATGAAGGGATCGAAATACCGGCAGGTGGAGCACATGCGTTGCACCGGGATCGCGTCGATCTCCTGTAGCTGACGGATGACTCGGACAAGAGCGAGCAAGAGCGCCTCCTGTTCCTCCCGTCCGAGAACATCTACCGCCCGCGCCATCGACGTTTCGGCGTCATCGCCGGTGGTCAACGCAGCTCGGCCAGCAGCTGTGAGGATGATCGAAACTGCGCGTCTGTCGGTGCCGGCCCGTTTGTCGACGAGGCCCTTTCGCTCAAGTGCTTTAACCGAGTCCGTCACCGTGGGCTGGGAAAGAACCAGTTGACGTGCGATGGCTTGAATACCGAGACCTGCAGGCCTTCCTTCTAGAAGGTCAAGAATTGAGAGCTGCGTTGGGTTGAGCCCTGAAACCTTGGCCCGTTCCCAGTCATCGCTACGCAACACCACAGCCAGCCTTGCGAGGCCTTCGCGGATGCGATGATTGATCGAGGTTGGGCTCTTCGGCGTTTCCATGGCAGCAAAATATACATAGGAATCCTATTTATCAAGATGCTGTTTTTCAGTTTCGGTTTTCTGACAAACGCGAAGCTGTGACAAAAGTGAGTTGAAGCCCTGATTCAAGGCTAGAGCTATCGTCGCGGTAGCCCCATTCAAAGCCAAGCTTGGTTTGCGGAGTTTAGCGACATCGCAGAATAGGGAGTTTTGCGGCAGCCGCATCGTCCGCAATTGGCGCAAACCCGTCGTCGAACTCCTACCCACCCCCACCTTTATTTCCCCCCCATCCTCCATTACATACCTGTCATACCCGCCACGCCCCGCCCGCGTATGGCGAAGACCACCACAAAATCCCGGGCGAAACGGAAGATCAGGCCATGGCCCCGAAAGGCTCACAGCGCGTCGTCAACAAGATCGTTGCGGAAAACCGCAAGGCGCGCTTCAATTATGAGATCGTCGACACCTACGAGGCCGGTCTGGTTCTGACCGGCACGGAGGTCAAGTCGCTGCGCGAGGGCAAGGCCAATATCGCCGAATCCTATGCCTCCGATGAGGGCGAGGAGATCTGGCTGATCAATTCCCATCTGCCGGAATATCTGCAGGCGAACCGCTTCAATCACGAGCCGCGCCGCCGTCGCAAGCTGTTGCTCTCCAAGCGCGAGATCAACCGCCTGCGTGCCTCGATCAATCGCGAGGGCATGACGCTCGTGCCGCTCAAGATCTATTTCAACGAGAAGGGCAGGGCGAAGCTGGAGCTGGCGCTCGCCAAGGGCAAGAAGCTGCACGACAAGCGCGAGACGGAGAAGGAACGCGACTGGAACCGCCAGAAATCCCGCCTGTTGAAGACGGGCTGATCATGGCGCTCTCGCATTTGAAGGTCACCGTCGGCCCCTTCGTCTTCGAGGCGAGGCTCGAGCGCGAAAAGGCGCCCGAGACCTGCCGCATCTTCGAAAGCTTCCTGCCGTTCCGCAACCAGGCGATCCATTCCCGCTGGTCGGGCGAGGCGGTCTGGGTGCCCCTGGGCGATTTCCAGTTCGGCGCCGGTTTCGAAAACCACACGGCCCACCCCTCCCGCGGCGACATCCTGCTTTATCCCGGCGGCTTCAGCGAGACCGAACTGCTCTTCGCCTATGGCTCCTCCCAGTTTGCGAGCAAGATGGGCGTGCTGGCGGGCAATCATTTCCTGACGGTGACGAAGGGGCAGGAGCAGCTGGAGGCCATGGGCAGACAAGTGCTCTGGCAGGGCGCGCAGGATATTGCCTTCGAGGCAATGTGAGCGACGGCCGTGGCCTTCACGCACCTGATTCACAGGTTGCCACGCATCATCAGCAGACGGAATGCGTCCGCACGCGCCGCCGTAGCGATCCGGGCGGCATCTTGCCTGTCGAGCCCTATGTCCTTCAGCCCGTGCGCATCGAGGTGATCCACCCGGTTGGCTGGTCCTTGCGCGGAGCGGCGAAAGAGCCGGGCGACCGCGGCTATCAGAAGCGGGAGCCGGCCGCGCGTGCAGGCTTCGGTGCCGGTTGCGTCGAGCCCCTGGTTCCTCGTCTGCATGGTATCTATCCCTGGATGGCGATGGACGACCGGTCACGCGTCGCCGCGGCGGTCGCATGCTCTGATGGCGTTTGGCTTGCGGTCGGATGATCAGTCCCTGATCTGCCCGGAAGGCACAGCTTCAGGCAGGGTGAGGGACGGCATGCTCCGCCCGTGCCGTCCGGATGTCTCGACTGGGTTTGCGCCCGCCGATGGCAAAGACAATGCCATGCGTCGTTCGTGCTCCAGCAGCCAGCGCTTGCGCCAGAGCCCGCCGCCATAGCCGGTCAGGCCGCCATCGGCGCCGATCACCCGATGGCAGGGAATGATGATGGCGATCTGATTGGCACCATTGGCACGGGCCACGGCCCTGATGGCGCTTTCCCGCCCGAGGTCGGCGGCGAGCCTGGAATAGCTGCGGGTTTCGCCGGCGGGGATCAAGCGCAGGGCCTGCCAGACGGCGCGCTCGAAGGCGCTGCCATGGCCCGCGAGCCTCACCGTGAAGCCGGTTCCCTGGCCATCAAAGTAGCGGGCGATCTCGTCCCTGGTCTCTTCGATGATGCGGGTCTTGCCCAGCATCACGCCCTGCTTCTGGCAGGCCTGAAGCCGCGTGATCTCGGAAGAGAGGGCAGGGCGGTCGGTAAATTCGAGCAGATGCAGCGCATGGTCGTCGGCGATTGCGACCATCGTGCCGATCGGTGTCTCGAGGAAATCCGCCTTCAGCAGGGCCTGGCCGCGCAGGGCAACTGGCGCCGTGCCGAAGAGCCGGGTGATCGCCGCGCGAAAACCGCTGCCGGATTCGTAACCTGCATCGAGCTGCGCCTCGATCACGCTCTCGCCGCCAGACAGGCTGTCGACGCCACTGCCGAGGCGGCGCAGGCGTGCCATTTCCAGAAAACTCATGCCGAAACGGCGATTGAAGGCCCGGCGCACCGCGGAGGGATCGTGCCCGCGGGCGATCACGTCCTGCTCGCTCCAGCGTCGGCCGGGATCGGCTTCCAGTGCTTCGATGAGGCCGGTAACGGCGGGATCGGTACCCCCGTGATGGAGCATCGGCCGGCAGCGCTTGCAGGGCCGGAACCCGGCGCTCAGGCAGGCGGCGATCGTGTCCTCGAAGATGCAGTTCTCGGATTTCGGCTTGCGGGCGCTGCAGGTCAGCCGGCAGAAGACTCGTGTGGAGGTCACGCAGACGAAGTGCAGGCCGTCATGCGCAGGATCGCGTCGGATCAGGGCATCGTAAAGGGTGTCGTGGTCGGGTTTTTCAAACAGCATGACGGTACCCTAACCCGTCCCGCTGAAGCCTGCCGCCGAAAATCGGGCACGGATTTTTCCGCTCGCTCGCTCAACCTCAAGCGGCAGCCTGCCAGGAGAAGACGGGGACCCGGCGACCGTCCCTCAGTGCTCGTCTTCGCTCGCCGTTGCCGGCTCCGGTGCGCGCGGCATGCCGCGTTCCGATGGGTCGCGTCCGATTTCCGGCTTCAGCGTCATCAGGTCGATGAAATGGTCCGACTGGCGGCGCAGGTCGTCGGCGATCATCGGCGGTTGCGTCGCCATGGTGGAGACAACCGAGACCTTGCGGCCCTTGCGCTGCAGCGCTTCAACCAGCGTGGTGAAATCGCCGTCGCCGGAGAAGAGCACGAGATGGTCGACCGTCTCGGACTGCTCCATGGCGTCGATCGCAAGCTCGATATCCATGTTGCCCTTCACCTTGCGGCGGCCCATGGAGTCGGTGAATTCCTTCGCCGGCTTGGTCACGACCTTGTAGCCGTTATAGTCCAGCCAGTCGATCAGCGGCCGGATCGAGGAATACTCCTGGTCCTCGATGAGGGCGGTGTAATAATAGGCGCGCAGCAGGTAGCCGCGCTTCTGGAAGGCCTTCAGAAGCTTGCGATAGTCGATATCGAAGCCGAGGCTCTTGGAGGCGGCATAGAGATTGGCGCCATCAATGAAGAGAGCTATTTTTTCGCGGGGGTCGAACATTTCGATATCCTTACGTCAAATATGAACAGTCTCGGCAAACGGCAATCAAAACAATACCTTGCCCCTCCAGTTATGATCACGCCTTTACATTACGAAATGATCATATAAAAATCTATCTAGGGCATCGCATGGCGCAATCCAAGCAGCTTGCGGTTGAAATGTGGTGTAATCAGGGTCTTTTCCGGCCTTCATTTTTGGGCTTGGCGGGGTGTCGGCACGAAAAACTTGAATTTGCCGTCCATTGGCTGTATCGCAGCCGTCAATCCCACGCATTCATGACCGCAAAGGACAGGCAATGGCCCGTGTCACCGTTGAAGATTGCATCGACAAAGTCGAGAACCGCTTCGAGCTCGTGCTGCTCGCAAGCCATCGCGCCCGCCAGATCTCCCAGGGCGCGCCGATCACCATCGATCGCGACAAGGACAAGAACCCGGTCGTCGCATTGCGCGAAATCGCCGATGAGACGCTGTCGCCCGACGATCTGAAGGAAGATCTGATCCATTCGCTGCAGAAGCATGTCGAAGTCGACGAGCCCGAGCAGGAGCCGAGCTCGATGCTCGCCAACACCGGCACCGCCGGCAAGGGCGAGGAAGAGGACGAACTGCCGGAAACCCTCACCTTCGACCAGATGTCGGAAGAAGAGCTTCTGGCCGGTATCGAAGGTCTGGTTCCGCCGGAAAAGAGCGACGATTACTAATCGTCAACCTGTCGGAAATTAGTCTGCTTCTGACTGTAGGATGATTGTGCGCCAGTCTTATCGACTGGCGCGCTTTTTCGTTTGTGGAGACGAGTGGAATGATGCGGCAATACGAGCTCGTGGAGCGGGTGCAGAAATACAAGCCCGACGCCAACGAAGCTCTGCTCAACAAGGCCTATGTCTATGCCATGCAGAAGCACGGCAAGCAGACACGCGCCAGCGGCGACCCCTATATCTCCCACCCGCTCGAAGTTGCCGCCATCCTAACCGACATGCATCTCGACGAATCGACGATTGCAGTCGCGCTCCTGCACGACACCATCGAGGACACGTCCGCCACCCGCGCAGAGATCGATGAACTCTTCGGTGAGGACATCGGCCGCCTCGTCGAGGGCCTGACCAAGATCAAGAAGCTCGACCTCGTTACCAAGAAGGCCAAGCAGGCTGAAAACCTGCGCAAGCTCCTGCTCGCCATTTCCGACGATGTGCGCGTTCTGCTCGTCAAGCTCGCCGACCGCTTGCACAACATGCGCACGCTCGAGCACATGCGCGATGACAAGCGCGCCCGCATTTCCGAAGAGACCATGGAAATCTATGCGCCGCTCGCCGGCCGCATGGGTATGCAGGACATGCGCGACGAGCTGGAGGATCTTTCCTTCCGCTACATGAACCCGGAAGCCTATGAGACGGTCACCAACCGTCTGGCGGAGCTGTCGACCCGCAACGAGGGACTGATCACCAAGATCGAGGACGAGTTGCGCGAGCTGCTGGTGGCAAACGGCCTGCTCAACACCTCCGTCAAGGGCCGTCAGAAGAAGCCATACTCCGTCTTCCGCAAGATGCAGTCGAAGTCGCTCTCCTTCGAGCAGCTCTCGGACGTCTATGGCTTTCGCATCCTGGTCGACGATATTCCCGGCTGCTACCGCGCACTCGGCATCGTGCATACCCGCTGGCGCGTCGTGCCCGGTCGCTTCAAGGACTATATCTCGACGCCGAAGCAGAACGACTACCGCTCGATCCACACCACGATCGTCGGCCCGTCGCGTCAGCGTATCGAGCTGCAGATCCGCACGCGCCGCATGCACGACATCGCCGAATACGGGATCGCGGCCCACAGCCTCTACAAGGACGGGGAAAACGGCGATCCGAACGAGCCGCTGAAGCGCGAGAGCAATGCCTATTCCTGGCTGCGCCACACCATCGAGGCGCTGGCCGAAGGCGACAACCCGGAAGAATTTCTGGAGCACACCAAGCTCGAACTCTTCCAGGACCAGGTCTTCTGCTTCACGCCGAAGGGCAAGCTGATCGCCCTGCCACGTGGCGCGACCCCGATCGACTTTGCCTATGCTGTCCATACCAATGTCGGGGACACCTGCGTCGGCGCCAAGATCAACGGCTCGATCATGCCGCTCGTCACGCGCCTGTCGAATGGTGATGAAGTCGAGATCATCCGCTCCGGCGTGCAGGTGCCGCCGGCCGCCTGGGAAGAGATCGTCGTCACCGGCAAGGCGCGGGCCGCCATCCGCCGCGCCACCCGCATGGCAATCCGCAAGCAATATGCCGGCCTTGGCCAGCGCATCCTGGAACGCACCTTCGAGCGCGCCGGCAAGGTCTTCTCCAAGGATACCCTGCGACCGGCGCTGCATCGCCTCGGCCAGCGCGATGTGGAAGACGCAATCGCCTCCGTCGGCCGCGGCGAGACTTCCTCGCTCGACGTGCTGCGCGCGGTCTTCCCCGATTACCAGGACGAACGCGTCACGGTGAAGCCTTCCTCCGACGAAGGCTGGTTTGCGATGAACAGCGCCAATGGCATGGTCTTCAAGATCCCCGGCCGCGCGCATCCGAAGGGCGACGCACCGACCGCTGGCGACGGCCCCGATCCGCTGCCGATCCGAGGCCTTTCGGGCAATGCCGAGGTGCATTTTGCCCCGGCCGGCGCAGTGCCGGGTGACCGCATCGTCGGCATCATGGAAGACGACAAGGGCATCACCATCTATCCGATCCAGGCGTCGGCCCTGCAGCGCTTCGAAAACGAACCTGAGCGCTGGATCGATGTGCGCTGGGATCTCGATGAGGCGAACAAGTCTCGTTTCGTCGCGCGTATCCTCATCAACGCGCTGAATGAGCCCGGCACGCTGGCGACCGTCGCCCAGTGCGTGGCGCGCCTCGACATCAATATCCGCGTCCTCAATATGATCCGCATCGCCACCGATTTCACCGAGATGGCGATCGATCTCGAGGTTTGGGATCTCCGCCAGCTGAGCCAGCTTCTGGGCGAGCTGAAGGAACTCGACTGTATCTCGACGGTGAAGCGCGTTTACGACTGACCGTGCGGACGGGCTTCGGGCATGGCGCAGGTGGCGAAATGCTGTCCGCGCCTCAAACCGGGCCTCTCTGCCTCTCTTTTGATCACGATCTTGCCCAAATCGTAAACCTTGACCCCTCTGCCATGCGCCTGGCGCATGGCTGGCTTCAGTTCTTGTCTCTGGTGGATTGTGCGCCGCACCATTATCTTCAGGTCAACAGATGAAGAGAAAGAACTGAGGACAAAAGATGTTTACTCCGATCCGCAAAATCGCCCGGGCCCTCCGCGTTCCCAGCGTTGCCGAGCGCGAAATGAACTACCTGAATGGCGCCCGCGACCTGGTTGACCTGGAATACCGCCAGCGCGAAATCGATCGTGGCATGTTCCGCCGCGGCTGATGTGCCGACCGACCAGATCTGGTCCCTGCTGTGACGCCGGTCTTTGCCGGCGTCTTTGCTTTTTGGCGATCCGGTGATCCGCTTTTTCTTGCCGAAGCCGTCCCGGATCAACTACATATCCCCCATGCTGTTTAGACGTCGCCAGCCGGTATCCCCTCTGATGAAGGTGCGTGAGCTCTTCTGGCCGCGTCGCGGATTCGTCCGGTCGTTCCAATACTTGAGCAAGCGCATCCTGCGCCTGTCGGCAACGCCGCATGCCATCGCCGCCGGTGTGGTTGCTGGCGTGGTCTCTTCCTGGACGCCGTTCATCGGGCTGCATTTCCTGCTCGCCTTTGCCATCGCCTATCTGATCGCCGGAAACATGGTGGCCGCAGCCCTCGGCACCGCCTTCGGCAATCCGTTGACCTTCCCGTTCATCTGGGCCTCGACCTGGGAGGTCGGCCACCGTCTGATTGGCAAGGGGGCTCCGGCAGGGGATAGCGTTGACCTGGAGCACAAGTTCTCCATCTCGGCGATCGAAAGCATGTGGCAACCGATCCTGAAGCCGATGTTGATTGGCGCTATCCCGCTTGCGGTCGTCAGCGGTGTGATCATCTATTGCGTCATCTATTTCACCGTGGCGAAGTTTCAGACGCGGCGTCGCGAGCGTCTCGCCGAACGGGCGCGTGCCCGCCTTGCCGAAGCACTTCAGGGATCGAGCGTCTGACATGATCATCGGCATCGGCAGCGACCTCGTCGACATCAGAAGGATCGAGAAATCGATCGAGAGATTTGGTGACAAATTCACCGCCCGCTGCTTCACGGAAGAGGAGCAGGCGCGTTCGAATGGCCGCAAGGACTGTGCCGCCTCCTATGCGAAACGGTTCGCCGCCAAGGAAGCCATGGCCAAGGCGCTGGGTACCGGCATCGCCGAAGGTGTCTTCTGGAAGGAGATGGGTGTCGTCAATCTCCCGAACGGCAAGCCAGGCCTCGAACTGACCGGTGGCGCGGCCAAGTGCCTTGAGCGTCTTTTGCCCTCGGGGCATGTGGCCCAGATCCATCTGACCATCACCGACGAATTTCCCTATGCCCAGGCATTCGTCATCGTCGAGGCCCTGCCGGAAAGCCGCTGAGTTAACTGGTCGCGCTGGTTGGAGTGCCTCCGCGGTTGCCGCGCGGACACGAACCGACTAGAGAGAGCAGGATTTTCGCAAGAAGGAACCGATCCGCGTGAGCGAAGAAAAGAAGCAAAGTGCCCTCTGGGAAAACGTCAAGGTCATCATCCAGGCTCTGCTTTTGGCCATGGTGATCCGGACCGTGTTCTTTCAGCCTTTCACCATTCCGTCAGGCTCGATGATGCCGACGCTGCTCGTCGGCGACTACATCTTCGTCAACAAGTTCTCCTACGGCTATTCGAAGTATTCGCTGCCCTTCTCGCCAAACCTTTTCGAGGGCCGCATCTTCGCAAGCGCGCCTGAGCGTGGCGACATCGCCGTCTTCCGCTTCCCGCCGAACCCGAGCATCGATTACATCAAGCGTGTCGTCGGCCTGCCTGGCGATCGCATCCAGGTGATCGGCGGCGTGTTGCAGGTCAACGGCCAGCCGGTGCCGAAGGTGCAGGACGGCGTCTTCACCTCCGACTACCGCATGGACCCGGGCACCGATGTGCCGGTGTTCCGTGAGACGCTGGAAAACGGCGTCAGCTATGACACGCTCGACCAGGCCCAGAACACCCGCGGCGACGACACGCGCGAGTTCATCGTGCCCGAAGGTCACTACTTCATGATGGGCGACAACCGCGACAACTCGCTCGACAGCCGCTTCGACGTCGGTTTCGTGCCGGCCGAAAACCTGATCGGAAAGGCGTCGCTGATCTTCTTCTCGCTGGGCAACGACACCTCGTTCCGCGAAGTCTGGAAGTGGCCCGCCAACATGCGTTGGGATCGCCTGTTCAAGGTGGTCGAATGACGGAAAAGAAAGTGGTCGGCGAGAAGGATTGGGAGCAGCTTGAAGCTGCGATCGGCCACAAGTTCGCCGACCGCGACCGCCTGATGCGGGCGCTGACCCATTCCAGCGCCCAGGTCTCGCGGGGAAGGAAGGGCGACTACGAACGGCTGGAGTTTCTCGGGGACAGAGTGCTCGGGCTGTGTGTCGCCGAAATGCTCTTCACCACCTTTCGCGATGCGACCGAAGGCGAACTTTCGGTGCGCTTCAACCAGCTGGTCAGCGCCGAGGCCTGCGCCTCTGTTGCCGACGAGATGCAGCTGCACCGCTTCATCCGCACTGGCTCGGATGTGAAGAAGATCACGGCGAAGAACATGCTCAATGTCCGCGCCGACGTGGTCGAAAGCCTGATTGCCGCCATCTACCTAGAAGCAGGATTGGAGGCCGCCCGCGGCTTCATCCTGAAATACTGGACGAGCCGCGCTGCCCGCGCCGATGGCGCCCGCCGCGACGCGAAGACCGAATTGCAGGAATGGACGCACGCCAGGTATGGCGCGCCACCCATTTACAAGGTTGCCGATCGCTCCGGACCGGATCATGATCCCCGCTTCACGGTGATCGTCGAGATCCCGGGCCTGAAGCCCGAGATCGGCATCGATCGTTCCAAGCGCGCCGCCGAGCAGGTGGCCGCGACCAAGATACTCGAACGCGAAGGCGTCTGGGCCAAGGCCAGCGACGCCAACTGATTGGACACCATGACCGAGATAGAGACAGAGGACGGCGGCGAAGCCATCGTCAACACCCCGACCCGATCCGGCTTCGTTGCCCTGATTGGCCCGACCAATGCCGGCAAGTCGACGCTGGTCAACCGCTTCGTCGGTGCCAAGGTGTCGATCGTCAGCCACAAGGTGCAGACGACCCGCGCTGTGATGCGCGGCATCGCCATCCACAAGAACGCCCAGATCGTTTTCATGGACACGCCCGGTATCTTCAAGCCGCGCCGCAAGCTGGACCGCGCCATGGTGACATCAGCCTGGGGTGGCGCGAAGGATGCGGATATCATCCTGCTGCTGATCGACAGCGAACGGGGCCTGCGCGGCGATGCCGAAGCGATCCTGGAAGCCCTGAAGGATGTGCCGCAGCCGAAGATCCTGGTCTTGAACAAGATCGACCGGGTGCGTCACGAGGACCTGTTCAAGCTCGCCGAGACGGCCAACGAGGCCGTCAAGTTCGACCGTACCTTCATGATCTCCGCTACGACCGGCTCGGGCTGCGACGACATCATGGACTACCTGGCCGAGACCTTCCCGGAAGGTCCCTGGTATTATCCGGAAGACCAGATCTCCGATCTGCCGATGCGCCAGCTCGCAGCCGAAATCACCCGCGAGAAGCTGTTCCTGCGTCTCCACCAGGAGCTTCCTTATTCGTCGCATGTCGAGACGGAGAAGTGGGAAGAGCGCAAGGACGGCTCTGTTCGCATCGAGCAGGTGATTTATGTCGAGCGCGACAGCCAGAAGAAGATTGTGCTTGGCAAGAACGGCGATGCGATCAAGTCGATCTCCACGGCCTCCCGCAAGGAGATGTCCGAGATCCTCGAACAGCCGGTGCACCTTTTCCTCTTCGTCAAGGTGCGCGAGAACTGGGGCAACGATCCCGAGCGCTTCCGCGAAATGGGTCTCGAATTCCCGCGTGATTGATCGCGAACGGGCGAAGGGCGATCAGCCCTTCGCCACGCGCCTTGCCACAAAATCCGAGATCGGCGGCCCGATCAGGATGATCAGGATCAGCCGCATGGTCTGCAGCGCCATGATGAACGACATGTCGACCGACGTGGTCGCCGCGATGATCGCGATCGAATCGAGCCCGCCCGGGCTGGTCGCGAGATAGGCCGTGAGCGGGTCGATCCCGTGCAGCGACCAGAGCAGAAAGGCGAGCCCGCCGCCAACCGCCATCAGCACGAGGATAGATCCGACGATCTGGGGCAGGGCGCTTGCCGCGTGCCTCAGGATCCGCCGGGTGAACGACAGCCCGATCCGCCAGCCGATCACCCCGTAACCAAGCGCGAGCAGCCATTCCGGCAGTTGCAGGGTGATGTAGCCCAGTACATGCAACACGGTGGTGGCAACGAGCGGCAAGAGCATGGTGCCGGCTGGGATACGCAGCCGTGCACCGACGGATGCGGCGGCGACGGCGGCAACAAGCGTCAGTCCCAGGTCGACCCAGTCCGTCTTGGGAAACCAGACCACCGTCTGCGAACTGCCGCCCTCGATGTTGAACACGAAGGCCGCCATCAGCGAGGCGCCCGTCGCGACAAAGGCGACCCTTAGATACTGCATGAAGGCGACCAGCCTCGGATCGCCGCCATGCGCTTCCGCCATCAGCACCATGGCGGAGGCCGCTCCGGCAGAGGTCCCCCAGATCGCCGTCGTTCCCGGCAGGATCTCGGCCTTGGCCATCAGATAACCGAGCAGGCTGCTGGCTGCGATGATCGCGAGCACCACCGAGAGGAAGACCGGCCAGTCTTCGGCGACCGTTGAAAGTGTTGCAAGGTCGATCGAGCGGGCAATGATGCAGCCAATCAGCGAATGAGCGAAGATGTAAGGGTAGCGGTGGACGGAGAGCCGGGCGCCATTGGTGGCGACGAGAATCGCGGCAGCCATGGGCCCGAGCAGCAGGGCGCCGGGAATATGAGCGAGAAAGAGCCCGCCGGCGATCGCGAAGGAGAGGACGAGGAGGACGGCCCAGCGGGCGATCACCGGAAACGGTGTGAGCAGCCCGGGGCGAGGTGAAGGGCTCTCGGGTGCGGCGCAAACCAGGGCGTCGCCCACACCTTCCGGGTCGGGTTGCGGCTGAGCCTCGTGCTCTTTGTCCGAAGGCATGATCATCTCCGTCCTTCGTCTGGTGTCCGTTGCCGGGAAAGGGCTGGACGAAAGCGCGAATTCGTCAAATAAATGAGGTGCACCTCACAAACGAGTTTTATGAGAATGGCCTCGCAAAAGTCAAGTTCGGCATCGACCGAACCGCCACAGCAGACTGTATCGGCGCCGACCGCCAAGGAGCCGAAGCGCAAGCGCGGCATCGCACGCGTCGCGAAGCTGCTCGATGCCGGGGCTGCGGTCTTTGCCGAGCAGGGCTACAAGGCGGCAACCATGACCGAGATCGCCGCACGTGCGGGCGCGCCGATCGGATCGCTCTACCAGTTCTTTCCCAACAAAGATGTCATCGCTGATGCCCTTGTCGCCCGTTATGCGGAGCACGTCGAGGCGACGCTTGATAGAATCAAGGCCCAGGCTGCCGAACTGGAAGGCGCCCAGCTTGCCGACCGGCTTCTCGACGTTCTGGTCGCCCACGCCGCCGAACGCAGCCTTGCGCTCAGCCTGCTCGACGCCCGCTGGGAACAGCCGGGTGTTCGCCCCGGCCTGCTGCGGGAGGGGCTGCGGCGGCGGATCGCGGAGATCCTCACGGTCTGGCGACCGGTGCTGGCCGAGGAACAGGCCCAGCCCATGGCCGTGGTCCTGCTGCAGGCCATGAAGTCTCTCGTGCAACTGCATGAGGAAAAACGCTATCCCGGCAAGGCCGAGGCGATTGCCCAGTGGCGTGGCTGGGTTCAGCGCTACCTGACCGAAATCTGACCGGCACGCCGAAAATCCTATCCCTGATTGCCGGTCTGGAGTAAACCTGTCCCATGCAATGGACAGACGAGGCGATCCTTCTCGGGGTGCGGCGGCATGGCGAAACGAGCGTCATTGCCGAGATGATGACGCGCAGCCGTGGCCGTCATCTTGGCATGGTCCGCTCCGGTCGTTCGCGCACCATGCAGCCGGTGCTGCAGCCGGGAAACCGGCTTGAAGTCACCTGGCGGGCGCGCCTCGACGAACATCTTGGCGAGTACCGGATCGAGCCGCTGGTCCTGCGGGCAGGGCGGCTGATGGAAAGTGCGACCGCGGTCTATGGCGTCCAGGCGCTGGCAGCCTTGCTTCGCCTCCTGCCCGAGCGCGATCCGCACCCGCACCTCTTCGAGGCGCTGGACGTCATTCTCGATCATCTTGAGGAACCTGCGACGGCAGGCGAACTCTTCGTCCGCTTCGAGCTCGCGCTCCTCAACGATCTCGGTTTCGGTTTGGATCTGGAGGAATGTGCGGCAACCGGCGCCCGGAACGATCTGGCCTATGTCTCGCCAAAATCGGGCAGGGCCGTCAGCCGCGAAGCGGGAGCGCCCTGGGCGGACAAGATGCTGGCGCTGCCTGATTTCCTGACCCCCGGCACCAACCGGGCGGCCGATCCAGAGAGCCTTGCGGCGGCCTTCCGGCTCACGTCATACTTTCTCGACCGGCACGTCTACGTGCCGCGGGGGCTGGAGCCCGGCGCGGCACGGGAGGGCTTCTGTCAGGCGGCGTTGAAGACCTTGCGGTCGCTCGATGCCTCGGCAGCATTGGCCGCGCCCAAGAACACGGCCTGATCTTCCGGCGCAGATTTCGCCATGTGCTGGTGAATGGCCAGCTGAAGCTCACCCACGCTGCGATAGACGCCGCCATCCAGGTCGATGACCGGATACTTGACGGCGATGAACTTGACCCGATCTCCGTCGGGTATGGTGATTCCAACCGGAACCCCGGCATATTCGATAACTTGCTTCTTCATAACGAATGTCCCCGCTCGTGCACGTCAGGCACGGCGCTGTTTCAATAGTCGTTTGTGGTGATCAGTCTTTGCGCTGCGTCACATTCGACAGGAGCAGGCGTAATGGCGTTTCACCATCACGAGTCGCGGGGTCGTCTGCCAGGATCGGGCGGCATCAAGAAATACAACTTGCATTTCGCTGACCTCCTTCTTTGGCTGAGGCCTCCAATGCGGAGGCCAGTCATGGTTCGTCGTCAGTGTCCGAACCAGCACGCACAAGTTAGGTGCTGGGTCGGAATCCGTCAACGGCACGCACGCGAAAAATAAAATAATTTTCTGTGACAGTCCGTATCAGCTGAGAACACAGGAATTTTGATCCGGCATCGGACGAATGCCGAAATATGATCTCACTTTGGGCAAAATTACGCCATGCCCATGGCAGGTCGTTCGACGGCTTTCTCGCGGATCGGCCAATGCACCATAGCCGCGAAGATCCCGAGCGCCACACCCAACCACCAGACCTGGTCATAGGTTCCGAACTGGTCGTAGAGATAGCCCCCCATCCACACACCGAGGAAGGAGCCGATCTGGTGCGACAGGAAGACCAGGCCGCCCAGCAGACCGAGATGGCGCGTGCCGAACATGATCGCGACCAGACCGTTTGTCGGCGGCACGGTCGAGAGCCACAAGAGGCCCATGACGGCGGCAAAGACGACCACCGAGGCCGGCGTCTGCGGCAGAAGCAGGAAGAGCGTCACCGTGATCGACCGGCCGATATAGATGAAGGCGAGGAAATAGGGCTTTGAGTAGCGCTGCCCGATCCAGCCGGCGGCGAGCGAGCCGATGATGTTGAAGAAACCGATCAGCGCCATCGCAATCACCGCGTAACGGGCCTCGATGCCGATATCGCCGAGATAGGCCGGGAAATGCGCGGTGATGAAGGCGACCTGGAAACCGCAGACGAAGAAGCCGGTTGTAAGCAAGAGGTAGCTCTTGTGCGCAAAAGCCTCTTTCAGCGCTTCGGCGATGGTCTGCTGATACTGGTTGCCCGATTGCGAGCCGGACTGGGCGTTGCCACGCAGCGGGAAGGCGAGGAGCGGCACGACCAGCATCATGACGGCGATGATGACGAGACTGTCCGACCAGCCGAAGGCGGAGATGAAGCCCTGGCTCAAAGGCGCAAACAGGAACATGCCGGCAGAACCCGCCGCAGTGCCGATGCCGAATGCCATCGACCGCTGCTCTGGCGTCACGTTCCGGGCGAAGGCCGAGAGGATGACGCTGAACGAGCCGGCTCCGATCGCCAGCCCGATCAGCACGCCACCGCCGACATGCAGCCAGATGGGAGCACTCGCATTGGCCATCATCACCAAACCCGCTGCATAGAGCACGCCTGAGGAGACGAGGACGCGGCCGGTGCCGAATTTGTCGGCTAAGGCCCCGAAGAACGGCTGGCTGAGCCCCCAGAACAGGTTCTGGAACGCCATGGCAAGCCCGAAGGTCGAACGATCCCAGCCGCGGTCAGCCAGCATCGGCAGCTGGAAGAACCCCATGGCCGAGCGAGGTCCGAAGGTCATTACCGCAATCAGCGATCCGGCAAGAATGATGAGCCAGGGCATGGAAGGGCGGCTGGTGGCGGTCATGGGAACTCTCCTCTGTCGAACGCACAGTAGTGCAGTCGATTGCCACGCAGAAACGCCTTTTGATGAACTGGCCATCAGCGGATTTGATGGATGTCAGGGTGGTGGAGGCGAGCCAGCCTCTCCCCTGCGGGAGAGGTTGCCGGATCGAAGTTCGGCGAGGGCCAGCCGCCTGAGCTTCAGACTTTGTTGGTGAGGGGGACTGGTCCTTTGGCACGGCGAATGATCCGCTCGCTTTTTCTCCCGCGAGGGAGAGATGGCGCCGCACCTTTGGCGGCCGCCGTCACCGCTGCTTGATCGCCCAGCTCTCACGGCTGCCGAGCACTGTCACAGTGTCCCCGACCCTGACCAGACCCTCGCCGCGCGGAACGGCATTCCAGCCGAACAACGGTCCCGGCACGCGGCGGTCAGCGGACATGCGGATGCGGCCCATGGCCGGCATCGGGTTGGCGCCCGCGCGCGAGCCGGTTTGCTGGTCCTGGGTGGTCATGATGCAGCGGGGGCAGGGTTTGATGAAATCGAAGCGGATGCCGCCGATCTCGAGGCCCGTCCAGGCATCCTCCGCCCAGGGTTCGTCGCAGTCGAGCACGATATTCGGCCGGAAACGGTCCATGTCGACCGAACCCTCGCCATGCCGCTCCATATCCTCGTTCAGCGCACGCAAGGATCCGGTGGTTGTCACCAGGATCTGGTAGCCATCGGCAAAGCCCATCGGCGAATTCTCGCCTGCCCATTCCGCGTTCGCCTCGCGGCGGCTATCGCCATCGATGAAGACGAGTTTGACCGGCCGCCCGAACCACTCCGACAGCTTGTCGTTCACACTGTCATGGGCGACGGCGGCACTGACGATCGAGCGCCAGATCGCGACATCCATGCGATTGTCCGGCTGCGGCGGTGCGACCATCATCTCACGACCGTCGTCCAGGCGTAGCGTCAGATAGGCCGCCGCAGGAAGGGCGGTGAGACGGGCAAGCTCCGGCAGTTCGCGCTGGGTGATGAAGTGGCCCGAGGGATCGACCAGCATCATGCGCCGGTCCCCGGCCAAGCCCATGGCATCGATCCGGGCCTGTGGCAGGGCAATGCCGCGAGCGCTCTTGAACGGATAGATGAAGAGATCAGTGATCTGCATGCCGCACCTTTAGATTTCGTCGCGGAAAAGGGAGAGGAACAGTGTCAGCCGCTCGTGCCGCTCCTTGGCGAGCTTGGCACCCGTCTCGGTCTGGAAACCGTCGGAAAGTTTCAGCAGCTTAGCGGGGAAGTGGTCGATCGCGTAGGAGCGGTCATCGAGCGGACGATGCTCGGCGCCGGGATCGGCGGGGTGGTAGAGCCCGGAGCCCATGCGACCGGCGATATAGAAGCAGCGCGCCACGCCCACCATCCCGATCGCATCCAGCCGGTCGGCATCCTGCAGCATCTTTGCCTCCAGTGTTTCCGGCGGAATGTTGGCGGAAAAACTGTGGGTCAGGATCGCATGGGCAACGGCCTCGATCCGCGCCTTGGGCCAGCCAAGGCCGGCGAGGATGCCGCTCGCTTTCTCTGCCGCAAGCCGCGAGGCCTGCGACCGGAGCGGTGAGCTTTTCTCGACGGAGACGCAATCATGCAGCAGCACGGCGGCTGCCAGGATCTCGGCATCGCCCCCTTCGCGCCCCTGGATCTTCAGCGCATTCTTGAAGACACGGTGGATATGGGCGAGGTCGTGCGAGCCATCATCCCCCTCGGTCGCATGATCGAGGAGATCGGCGGCAAGCGCCTCATGAGGCGCAAAATCGGCGGCGGTGAGAAGGGCGGTCAAACGTTGGTTCCCCGTTTCGGCTGGCCGCATCTAGCCTTGCGACCGCCCTCTGTTCAACCGTCCTTGATCAGATCCCCGTCGGCGCCTCGTCCTCGTCCACGGCTGGTGATCTGGCGGACTTGCCGCTCAGGATCTTCTGGTAGAAAAGCCCGATGCCGATCAGAACGAAGCCTAGGCCGATGAAGGAGAGCGCACGCAGCACGCCTTCGAGATTGGCCATGTCGATCAGGAAGACCTTGGCGACCGTCACGATCACGATGACGGCAGAGGCGATGCGCAGGCTTCTCGCATCGAAGCGCGAGCCGAGCGCGAGCAGCCCGACGCCGATCGCAAGCCATGCCACCGAATAGCTATAGGTCTCCGCCTGCTCGAAACCCTTCCAGTACGCGATGAACTCGCCCTGCCAGAAGCGGCGGACCGAGAGCGTCACCCAGGCAAAGCCGAGCACGGCGCCGGAGAGCGCCAGCAGGATCACATAGGGCAACGGCCGCTTGTCACGCGCATAGTAGGCGAGGCCGGCATATGCGAGGCCTGGCAGGAGATAGCCGATCAGCAGCAGGTTGATCAGCGGCCAACTGCCGGTACTCTCGCCGCTGAAATACGGATTGAGCGCCCCCAGATGCAGCGTAACGGTCTGCAGGATGGCAATTCCGCCCGCCACCATGGAACCATAGCGGAAGACGGGGCTCGGCGACCTGAGATCGAGCGTCATCAGGATGCCCGAGAGGCCGACAACCAACAGCGTGTAGATCGACTGCTCACCAAGGGTCGGGGTCGAGGAGTCGAGCACGCCGCCGTTCATCGCATGGCGGACGAGGATGGCTATGGCGAGAAGGCCGAGCAGACTCGCCACTCCCTGCAAGGCGTTGCGGACCCGCTGGCCCGGCCAGTTGCGCATCTCGTAGGCCGAAAGCAGGGCCAGCAGCGCGGGGATGCCATAACCCGGCAGCAACTGGTTGAGGATGGGCATGCGCGACAGCGCGTCCGACCCGACCAGCGTCGGATCCCAGCCGATCCGGAACAGCACGCCGACAAGCGACACGACCATGATCCAGGGCAGGGCGCTCCAGCCACGCTTGCGCGTCGCCATAAGGTAGCCAAAGCCGATAAGGGCGAGCAGGATCGTGGTCACCACGCCATCGGTCAGCGTATGCAAGGCCAGCGCGAAGGCCGCAAAGCTTCCCAGAAGCATCAGGTCCATGCCGCGCCGGAAGGCGGGGAGCGCGCCCTTGCGGTCGAGGACTTCGCAGGCGGCGATCAGCCCGGCGCCGAGGCCGATCGCGAAGAGCCCGTGCATCCAGTCTCGCGCGTAGACGCCGTAGAAGACGAAGCTGATCGTGGCGAGCAGCACCGGAACCACGGCCGCAATCGCCGCGCACACGGTTGAGAACAATGGATCCTCGGCAAAGCGGCGGCGGATCTGGGCAAGGCCGATGAACAGGAAGACGGCGGCGAGTCCGAGCAGGACGTACATGATCGTGACGTCGAGCGCTGGCAGTCCGGTTACAGCACTCTCCCAACCGAGGAGCCATGCCTGGGCCTGGCCGAGCATGTCGGTCTGGAGAACGGCTCCGAACACAGCGCCGGCGCTTGCGATCGCAGTGGGCCAGAAGGCGCCGATACGCGCACTGCCGGCGGCGGCAAGGGCTGAGATCAGTGCTGCGAACCCAAAGAGCGGGAAAAGGTCTGCGGACCCACGGTTCAGCATGGCAAGGGCCGGCAGCAGCACGGCAAGTGACAGCGTTATGTCGAGGCCCAGAGGACCGGAAGCCATGCGGCGGCCAAGCGCGGCGAGCGACAGTGGCGCGCCGGGCTCTGCCGTATCATCGCCCATAGTGCCCGGCCAGATCAGCATCCAGGCGGCGATCATGGCGATCAGCGACAGGGCGATCGGCGTGATGTCGGTCAGATCGATCAGTGCCACCACGGCCCACATGCCAAGCAGGGCCTGTGCCACGGCCGGCACGATCAGCCAGCCTTTCAGCCGCGAGGCAAGCGAGGTCGCGATCTGCGCGATGGTGAGATAGATGAACAGCGTCCAGAGGCTGGGCGCCGTGGTCGATATCAGCAGCGGGGTCAGCATCGATCCCGCAAGGCCGAGTCCTGCCAGTGCCTGTCCATGCAGGAGCGACAGGCCGAGCACGCCGAAGCCGGTGAGCGCCAGGAGAATGAAGGCGAGCGTCGGACCGATGAAGTCGTAGATGCCATGCGCCGCATAGATCGCGCCGAACAGCGAGACCGCACCGGCCGCCGTCAGGATGCCCGGCACCATGGCATTGGCATAAAGCGCCTCCGCCTTCGGCAAAGCCTTGCGGCGGATGAGTTCGCCGACGGCGATCAGAGCGAGGCCGAAGAGGGCGGCAAGCGTCAGGCGCACGCCGGGGCCGAGCAGGCCGCTCTCGATCGAGTAACGCACGAGAAAGACGCCGCCGAGTGCCAGAGCGAGGCCTCCCGCCCAGACCGCCCAGCGGGCGCCGAGCATGTTCTCCAGGCTTTCTGCCGGAGCCGCTGTCACCACATCGCCGCGCGCCGCCACCGGAAGGGGCTCGTCCTCGGCAAGCGAGGCCGGTTCGCTCTGCCGCGGCGCCCCGTCGATCGCTGTCACTTCCGTTGCCGCCTCTTCTCGAACCGGAAGCTCTGCCCCGTGCTGTTCCGGGCTGACTGATGTCTCCGCCGTGAGCTTGTCTGCTTCTGCAGGCACTCCGCCCAGCCGGAATAGCTTCTCCCTGACCTCGCCGAGTTCCTTCTCGAGCCGGTCGATCCGTTTGGTCGATCCTCGGTTGATGAAGAAGAGAACGCCGATCAGGATCAGCGGCAGCAGTTCGAACATGTGGCCTCGCAGCGTAGGGCGAAAGGAGGGAACAAGGTAAACCTTTTCTTGCCGAGGAAAAGCGTCCTGCGTCACGCGGCGCAATACCTTGTGGCCGCTTCCGGCGAAGCGTGACACACGCCCCTTGCAATCGCAGCGGAAACTTTCTAAATGCGCACTACCGGCGACCGCCGGTTTTCTTTGGCGCTTATTATGCTCACTATGAGCATAATTAATGGAGGGATTGGCCATGGAAGCGCAGCGTATGCCGCAAACCAACCGCGTGTCTCGCACTGCTGCTGAGCGTTTCGGCGTCTGGGAGCGACCGGATCTCAGCTTCACGCCCGCCGTGGCGAAGGAGACCGAGCACCTCTACGAGCGTGTCCGCGATTTCATCCCCGCGATCGAATGGCCGGTTTTTGCGCCCTATATCCATGCCATCAACCGGCTGAAGAAGGAACGCGGCGCCGTCATCCTCGCGCACAATTACCAGACGCCGGAGATTTTTCACTGCGTCGCCGACATCAAGGGCGACTCGCTGCAGCTGGCCCGCGATGCCGTCAGCGTCGACGCCGAGATCATCATCCAGTGCGGCGTGCATTTCATGGCCGAGACCTCGAAGCTGCTCAATCCGGAAAAGACGGTGCTGATTCCGGATGGCCGCGCCGGCTGCTCGTTGTCGGAATCGATTACCGGTGCCGATGTCCGCCTGCTGCGCGAGCGTTATCCCGGCGTGCCCGTGGTCACCTATGTGAACACGTCTGCCGATGTGAAGGCCGAGACCGATATCTGCTGCACCTCGGCCAATGCCGTCGACGTGGTCAACAGCTTCGACAGCGACACCGTGCTCTGCATCCCGGACGAATATCTGGCGATGAACGTGGCCAACCAGACGACCAAGAAGATCCTCACCTGGAAGGGCCATTGCGAAGTGCATGAGCGCTTCACGGCGGATGAACTCCTGGAATACAAGAAGGCCGATCCGCGCATCGAGATCGTCGCCCATCCGGAATGCCATCCGAGCGTGCTCGCGGTGTCCGACTATGCCGGCTCGACCAAGGGCATGATCGACTACGTGAAGACGAAGCGCCCGGCCCGTGTTCTCTTGGTCACCGAATGCTCGATGGCCTCCAACATCCAGGCCGAGGTCCGCGACGTCGATTTCGTCAAGCCGTGCAACCTCTGTCCGCACATGAAGCGCATCACCCTGCCGAAGATCCTCGACAGCCTGCTCTTCATGACGGAGGAAGTGACGGTTGATCCTGCGATTGCGGGCCGCGCTCGGCTTGCCGTCGAACGGATGATCAATCTGAAGAATTGAAGTTCCGGCCGGCCGGGGAGGGCTGAATGGCGACCAATCTTGAATCCATGCGGCCGCAATCCTGGCAGGGCATCGACGACATCGTCATCGTCGGTGGCGGCCTTGCCGGCCTCTTCTGCGCGCTGAAGCTCGCTCCGCGTCCGGTTACGGTACTCGCCGCTGCCCCGATCGGGCAGGGCGCGTCGTCAGCCTGGGCGCAAGGCGGCATTGCCGCTGCCATGAGCCCCGGAGACAGCTTTGAAAAGCATCTGGCCGATACGGTTGCAGCCGGTGCCGGACTGGTCGAAGAAAAGATGGCGCGGCTGATGATCTCGGAAGGGCCCGACCGCGTGCATGACCTGCTCGGCTATGGCGTGCCCTTCGATCGCGATCTGGAGGGCCATCTGCTGCTGTCGCGCGAAGCTGCCCATTCCGAGCGGCGCATCGTGCGCGTCGCCGGCGACCGTGCCGGTGGCGCGATCATGGAGGCGTTGATTTCGGCCGTTCGCCGCACGCCTTCGATCCGGGTCATGGAAGGGTATGTCGTAGAGGAACTGATCGCCGAAGGCCGCTTCGTCTCTGGCGTCATCGCAAGGCCCGACGCCGGCCAGTCGAAGACGCGCGTTGCCTTTCCGGCCCGTGCCGTGGTGCTCTGCTCCGGCGGCGTCGGCCATCTCTACCGGGTGACGACCAATCCGACGGAAGCACGCGGCACAGGTGTCGGCATGGCCGCCAAAGCCGGCGCCGTGATTGCCGATCCGGAATTCGTCCAGTTTCACCCGACGGCGATCGACATCGGGCAGGATCCGGCACCGCTCGCGACCGAAGCCCTGCGCGGCGACGGTGCCGTGCTCGTCAACAGCGCCGGCCATCGTTTCATGACCGATCTGCATGCCGATGCGGAACTCGCCCCCCGGGACATCGTCGCCCGCGGTGTCTTTGCCGAAGTGGCCGCCGGGCGCGGCGCCTTCCTCGATTGCACCAAGGCGATCGGCAAGGACTTTGCCAAACGCTTTCCGACCGTGCACGCCTCCTGCATTGCCGCGGGCATCGATCCCGTGACGCAAGCTATCCCGGTCGTGCCGGCGGTGCACTACCATATGGGCGGTGTTGCCGTGGATGCCGATGGCCGCACTTCGCTCGACGGGCTTTGGGCCGCAGGCGAGGTGACGTCCAGCGGCGTACACGGTGCCAACCGTCTCGCCTCCAACTCCCTGCTGGAAGCCGTGGTGTTCGCCGGTCGCATCGCGGACTCGATCAAGGGCATGCTGCCGGAATCGGCGCTTTATGAGTGGGCAAAGACGGCGGGCGAAAACGACGATCTGGTAACGGTCGAGGACAGTCCGGAACTGTCGAGGCTGCGGGGATTGATGAGCGCGCATGCTGGCGTCATCCGCGACGAGGCGGGTCTCAAGCTTCTCATCCGCGAACTCGTCGGTCTGGAGCGCAAGCGTCCGCGGGTGCGCTTCTCCAACATCGTCGGCACCGCCAAGCTGATTGCCGTCGGCGCCTATCTGCGCACGGAAAGTCGCGGCGCTCACATGCGCGCCGACCATCCGACAGCGCAGGAGGCGCTGCGCCATCGCACCTATCTGACGCTTAAGGATGCAAACCGCATCGCCGCCGAACTGGCCGGCTGAGGAGAAAACGCCGATGACCACGAGCCTGCGCCCGCAACTCTCGCCACTGATGATCGAGGATCTGGTCCGCAGTGCTCTGCTGGAAGATCTAGGCCGCGCAGGCGACATCACCACCTATGCAACGATCGGCCCTGAGAAGACGGCGACGGCGGCGCTGAGCAGCCGGGAACAGGGCGTCATAGCCGGTCTGTCGCTCGCTGAAGCAGCCTTCCGCCTGATCGATCCCTCCGTTCGTTTTGAGGCTCTCGTCGAGGATGGCGATTTGCTGCCGCCGGGGCAAACCATCGCCCGCGTGTCCGGCAATGCCCGTTCGGTGCTGTCGGCAGAGCGTGTTGCCCTGAACTTCCTGATGCACCTCTCTGGCGTTGCAAGCTATACCGCCCGTTTTGCAGCCGAGATCGCCCACACGCAGGCGCGCGTCACCTGCACTCGCAAGACGCTGCCTGGCCTGAGAGCTGTGGAGAAATACGCCGTGCGGCTGGGTGGCGGCTCCAATCACCGCTTCGGCCTCGATGACGCAATCCTGATCAAGGACAACCACATTGCCGTCGCGGGCGGTGTTGCCTCGGCAATCGATGCGGCCCGCGCCTATGCCGGCCATCTGGTGAAGATCGAGGTCGAGGTCGACGGTCTCGACCAGATGCGCGAGGCGCTGAGTGCGAGGCCGGATGTCATTCTGCTCGACAACATGGGGCCGGATCTGCTGCGCCAGGCCGTCGCCATCAACCGCGATCATCATGGGCTGGCTCTCGATGCCTATGCGGCGGATGTCCGCCGCGTCGTGCTGGAGGCCTCCGGCAACGTCAGCCTCCAGACCATCCGCGCGATAGCCGAAACCGGTGTCGATTACATCTCGACATCGAAGATCACCATGGCCGCACCGACGCTTGATATCGGCCTGGACGTTGTCCTCAACTGAATTCACGACAAAGTTTGCGTGCAATTTTGCAGTGCGGAAGACGTCGCAATCGCGTGTGTTCTAAAAAAGCCATATAGGACAACGTCTTGCTGATATATCAGCAAATGCTTCGCTAGTTATCACCCATGATTCCTGGTTTTTGACCCTAGGAACAGAATCTCCTAGCCCTCGATCATGCATGCAGATTGTATTGCAGGCGGGAATGCAGACGGAACGACGTTTGTAACGTGTGGGGCAAGTATGACGACGACAATCCTGATGCCTGGTAGCGCTGTCGCAAGCGCGACAGTCCGAAACAATGCTTCGGAGGCAGCGTCTTTTACTGCAGTTGATTTGCGCGAAGACGCCGGCGCTGCTCTAGTAAGCGAGATGTCGGCCGCTGAGGCACCGGTGCCGCTGCTCGCCGCGGATCTTCCGCGTACCATGCAGGATCCGCAGGCCAGCGCCGGCATGACGGAAGACGATACTGTCTGCGTGCTCGAGGTGCTGGCCGAGATGCAGCGCATCATCGACCGCCACCTGGAAAAGACGGAAAAGCTGCAGGGCGACCGCTGATCTTCCCTGCAGGATAAGCCAACGAGACCCTGGGCTATGGCCGTGGCGGCGGCCTTGCTCAGGCCTCCTTCGACCGGGCGTCGACGAAGCGCTCTGGCAGGGCGACCACTTGCGGCGTGCCGTGATAGGTCACCTGCGGGAACGGGATCGAAATTCCGTTCTCGTCGAAGGACTTCTTCACCTTCTTGATCATTTCGCGCGAGGTCGGCCAGAAGTCCGAAGCCGCCGTCCAATACCACATGGTCAGCACCACCGCGCTGTCGCCCAGCTGGTCGACATGGGTTGCCACCGCAGGCTCCTTCAGGACACGCGGATCGGCTTCGGCATGGTCGCGCATGATCTTTTCCGCCAGATCGATGTCGTCCTCGTAACCGATTCCGACCTTCAGTTCGAAGCGTCGGGTTGGCAGGCGGCTGAAATTCGTAATCGGGACATTCCAAAGCGTTGAATTCGGCGCCATGCGATAGAGCCCGTCCGGCGTCTTCAGCTCCGTGGCAAACAGGCCGATCTCCACGATGATCCCGGAGATATTGCCCGCATCGATGTATTCCCCCACGCGGAAGGGCCGAAGCACCAGCAGCATGATGCCGGCGGCAATGTTCTGGAGAGTGCCCTGCAACGCAAGACCGATCGCAAGACCGGCGGCACCGAGCGCGGCGATGATGGAGGCCGTCTGTACGCCGAACTGGGCAAGCACCGTGACCAGGACGAGGATCAGCGCCCCATAACGCACGACATTGGCGAAGAAATGCGCCAGCGTCTCGTCGATTCCGCGGATCTTGATAAGCCCGGCATGGGTCCAGCGGCTCAGCAATGCCGAGAGCCACCAACCGATGAACAGAAGCAGCAGCGCCCCGACGATCGAAAAGGAATACTCCACCGCCAGCCGGCTCGCCTGCGCCAATGCCGCTTGTGTCGCGAGGATCGCCTCGTTCGCTTCGAAGTCCATGCCGTCATGCTCCCTGGCTGTTGCTGTCCAAGGGCTAGATGGAGCAGGGGAAGGCGAGGTCAACCGCTGGTCCGGCCACCAACCTTGAGCCCTGGCGCTGGGCGTTCTTCCAGCACCTGGCGACGGAAACGGAACAACGCAGCCGGTCGCCCGCCCGTTGCAGACTCCGTCGAGCCGGTTGGCTCGACAAGTTCCGCACCTTCCACGAGGCGGCGGAAATTCTGTTTGTGCACGTGGCGCCCGGCGATCGCCTCGACCGTCCCCTGCAGGTCGGTGAGCGTGAATTCCGGCGGCATCAGCTCGAATATGACGGGTCGATACTTGATCTTGCTGCGCAGCCGCGCAAGCGCAGTCGCCGCGATCCGCCGGTGGTCGTGCCGCATCGGACGACCGAGTGGAACGGTCGTGCGGCATCGCTTGATCCGTCCGTCCTGCACCGCCTCCTCCACCAGTCCGGCCTCGTAGAGCAGTTCGTAGCGCTCCAGCACGCGCTCCTCGTCGAACGGGAAGTCATCGAGGCCGAAGGCAAGTTTCAGCCGCGAGCGCCGCGACGCGCGCTGCGCGGCATGTCCGGTCGCATCCTTTTCCTCCGCCCAGGTGGTCAGTGCGGGAAGAATGGCGCCGTCGAGCAGCGAAGGGCGACCTTGCCGCCAGTCTTCCCAAGGAAGGTAGCCGTACCAGTCGCGCCAGCGGGCGCCGGAAAGCTCCAGTCTGGCGTCACGATCGCTGTCGAGCCTCGTTAACGCGAGATAGCCGACCGAGACCACATGCGGTCCCTGATCGCCCGGCATCTTGTGCCGCCCGCGATCGCCGAAGGTGTAGAGCTGTTCGATATAGCCGAGCTCCAGCGCCGTCTGCGCCTCGACCGTATGCCGAAGCGACATTTCCATGGTCCGGTGGCGGTTCGGGTCGAAGGGTCCGAAGGGCAGGGCATCAAGCGTTTCCCCATCGTCTCCGACAACGAGCAGGCGTGGCATGCGGGCACTGATCGCGACGATCGCGGCATTGAGGCCGATCTCGATCTCCGCCGGTGCACTCATGGGCTGACCGGCTCGCGCACCGGCAGCGGAAGCGTAAAGGGTGTGTTTCCATCGGCATCGGCACCACGCCCGATGGCCTTGACCGCCTTCACAAAACGTCCGCCACGCCCGAGCATGTGGTCGCCGATCTCGACCAGCCGCATGTTCGGGGTTGCGAAGGGCGAAGCCTCGCGCAGCCGCCGCGCCAGCGCGTCGTCGTCGTCATCGGGCGCGACGGCAAGACTTGCGATCATCGCTGCCGCCGGCGAGCGTGACACACCCATCCAGCAATGCACGACGAGCGGCGAAGCCTGATCCCAGGCGCGGGCGAAGGTGATGATCTCGGCGACATGCATCTCCTGCGGCGCAATCAGGTCGCCCGTGCCGGCAAAGGTGATGTCGTTCATCGAAAGCTTCAGATGCCGCCCGGCCTGAATGACGGCCGGCCGGTGGAAATCCTGGTTGGCGGCAAGCAGGCTGATCATCTCGCGCGCCTTGTGGCGGACAGCCATTTCCGCGATGCGAGCGAGCGGCGAAACGACGATCAGGCTCATGCGCGCGCCCAGGTCGTCGATTGTCGGGCAGCCTCGATCTCCTCGAAACGCTGCAGGAACTTCGCCTGCGCCTGATAGGCGGGTAGCGGATCGATGAGGATCGTGTCGCGGGCGAAGCCCTTGGGTTGGCCGAAATATTTCCGCGCCTCGGTTTCGGCGAAACCGGCCAGCACCGTCGCCTCGAAATAGGCGGAGATCATGTCCGCCTTCTTGATCATGTCTTTGAGCGCCGCCTTCGGATGAGCTGGCAAGCCGAAGCGCAAATGGATGGCGGCTTCGAGCCGCTTCTCCACCACCTTGTAGCCGCCACCGACGACCGCCTTGAACGGCGAGATCATGTCGCCGATGACATATTCGGGACCGTCATGCAGCAGCGCGACCATCAGGTCGTCTGCCGACGCCTTCGGATTGCAGCGGCGGAAGATGTCTTCGACGATCAGGCTGTGCTGTGCGACCGAGAAGGCGTGGTCGCCGGAGGTCTGTCCATTCCAGCGAGCGACGCGCGCAAGGCCATGGGCGATATCACTGATCTCGACGTCGAGCGGCGAGGGGTCGAGCAGGTCGAGCCGTCGGCCGGACAGCATGCGCTGCCATGCGCGACCGGATGGCAAAGGGGCAGTCGAACCCATCTCAGGCCTCCTCGGCCGCAGCCGGGAACGTGAGCCCGCTCCAGCCCGGAAGAGCGACCGTAACGGGCACGTCCCCCGCAAGAATTGGCTCGCCCGCGACCATGGCTTCGCCGGCCTTGTCGATGCGAACGATGGCAAGCCCCCGCTCGCCGGCGACGGTGCCGAGCGTCCCGATCGGCTTGCCGCCGATGGTGATCTCGGTGCCGCTGGCCGGGAGTGGTGCTTCAGCCGAAACGATGACGACACGGCGGCGTGCCGTCGAACGGTGCTGCATGCGCGACACGACTTCCTGTCCGACATAGCAACCCTTGCGGAAGGAGACACCGCCGGACTTGTCGAACAGCACGTCATGCGGAAAGGCATCCTGCAAGGCATAGTCTGCACCCGATTCCGGCACGCCGTGCAGGATACGCAGAGCATCGTAGCCGTCGCGGTCGCCGGGCGTACCGATCGGGCCGGGCTGGCGGCGGACCTCGGTGCCGGCGAGACCGAATCGATAATCGGCCACACCTTCGCCCGCTTCGCCCCAGGTGACAGTGGCGCCTGTCTCGGCGAGGGGCTCGACCGTGACCGCCGCGCGTAGCTTGTACATCGTCATGCGCCGGACGAATGCCTCCAGCTGGTCAGCACGGATATCGACCAGGAAGCCCCCATCGTCCTGACGCGAAATCAGGAAATCGAAGAGGATCTTGCCCTGCGGGGTCAGAAGCGCACCGGGGCGCAGCTCGTTTTCGCCGAGCCCGCCAAGGTCGGTGGTGATCAGGTTCTGCAGGAAGTGCTCCGCATCCGCACCCGCAATTCTGACGAAGGCGCGATCGGGGAGGAAGGCTGAAGGCATGTGAGTCACCGGGCTGTTGCTATGCCGACTGAGTTAGGCGCTGCCAGTCTAGACGACAAGCAGTCCGCATCACAGCCCACAGTTTGCATGGCCGTCAGTCGCCGACAGTCAGGAACTTCCAGCGCCCATCGGGCGTGATGCCGATTCGGAAGAAATTGTAGTTGCCGTATTCCTGCATCTCGGCGACATCGCCGGCGGTGACGATGCGCAGCAGTTCGACCTTCTCCTGCGGCGTGAGCAGCCCAAGCGACTTGCCGGCGAAATAGGGCCAGACATAGGCTTCGTCCGCCGTGCCCTTGTCGAGCTGCACGAAGCCGGTCGAGAGGATGTCGAGGAGGATTGCCAGGATTTCGACGCCCTCGCTGTCGCCGGAAAGGGCCTTCAGCGCCTCGATCGGATCCTGCGCCGGATCCTGCAAGGGGACCACCGTCTGGTCCGGCCCCGGGTTCATCAGCGGCTTGAGCTTCGAGATGTCGCCGGTCGTTGCGGCGTCGATGATCAGCTGGCGCATCCGGCGGACCGGCTCCGGCGCCTTCTCCAGGTCATAGATGACCTCCGCCGGCGGTTGGGGTGGGTCGACGGTCTCGACCTCTTCCGGCTCATCACGCTTGATCAGCGGGTCCGGATCCGGGATCACGGGAATGGAGTCCTCGATTACGTCCTGGTCTTCGCCGGGCAAAGGCTCACCCGCGTCCGAAGGCGTCTCGGAAGAGGGCGGCGTGATATCCTTGATGTCGGAGAGCGCGAAGGCCGGCAGGCCCGCTGCTGTAGAGGCAAGCATGAGCGTCAGCGCGCTCGTCAAGCGAAGGAGCCTGACCCGCGACGAGATCATCATTCTATCCCTCGATTGTTGTCTTACTGAAGCTGGCGCTCGGGCGAGAACTCACCGGCGAGCAGCCGGGCCTTGAGCGCATCGAGAATCGCTTCCGCGCCATGTTCGCCGTGAATTCGGATGGTCTCGCGCATCGCCAGAGCAAAGGCGGCGTCCGCGATGATTTCCGGTTCGATTCCATCTGCCATGCCGTCGGCCCAGGCTTCGTTCTGGTATTCCAGCGCAGCCTGCATCTTCTCGTGCACGATCATGTCGTCGATTTCGTTGCGGCGCGGTTCCATGGCATTCCTCGAAGCACTTACTCAGTCCTTAACGACCCTATCAGCCTTTTGCCAAAACGACACGGGGGCACACCAAAAGAGGTGAATTAATCGTTAATTTCCGAAGCGTGCGGTAATTTCTGTGGCGAGTGTTGCGCCTTCGTTACGGTAATTCTGCTCTGCACGAACTGCAGCCGGTGTGCAAGAGGTATAGACGGAAGCGAAAGAGCGATAGCCCCGGTTGTAGGCGGCCGTCAGTCGGGCCCGGCGCTTCGGTTCCGTCTTTGTTTCCGCATCCAGCAGGGCCTGCAGCGACTGGCGCCATTCCGGCTCGCCATCGACGCTGCAGAGATTGCGCAGGTAATGGACCGCGCCGATGATCTCGGAAAGCCTGGCCAGACGGTCGTCATAGGGTGTCGGCGTCTCCGTCTCGGCCGGCGGCGGCACGGTAATCACGTTGTTCTCCTGGGCTACCGCCGGACCTGAAAGCCCGCAGAAGAGGCCGAGTGCGGCAGCGCGAATCGCTGACTTCAGCCGGCTCATGCCGCACCTCCCGCCAGAAGGCCCGGCGACAGGCGCAAGACGCAGGCGCGCACGCTTTCAGGCGTCGGGAGCGCCAGGATTTCCTCGGGCAGGAACCACCCAGCTTCCAGTGCGTCGCTTTGTGCCTTGGCGGGTGCCGCGTCATCGGCATCGACCTGGAAGACGGACAGCATGAAGTGGCTGTTGGTGACGCCTGTTTCCGGCAGAAGTTCCACCGTCTCGAACAGGCGGGGATTGCGACCCACGAGCCCCGTCTCCTCGAACAGCTCCCTGAGCGCCGTCTGTTCCGGGGTCTCGCCCGGTTCCGCGCGGCCACCCGGGAAGGCATAAAGATCGGCTGCGGGTGGATTGCCGCGGCGAACGAGGAGAAAACGCCCGGCCCGTTCGACGATGGCGGAAGAGGCGAGGCGAGGCATGCTCATCGAAAGAAGAACTCCGGGCTGAAACGGGGCTGCTCCGGCGAAGCAGTGTTGCGCGGATTATCGCGAGCTTTGCCGGCCCCTGCAAGCATGGCGTCGCGCCTTGACCCGTGGCGGATGGACTGCCATCTACGGAGCATGTGTGGACGTTTTGCCCTGACAGCCAGCCCGGAAGAAGTGCGCGAGATCCTTGGCGTGATGGAGCTCGAGGGCTTTCCGCCGCGCTACAACATCGCACCCACTCAACCGATCCTCGTCGCGGTGGCGGCACCGCCCCCCGATCCAGGCTCCAATCGGCCGGACCGCATGGCGGTGCTGGTGCGCTGGGGACTGATCCCCAGCTGGGTCAAGGACCCGAAGGAGTACGCCCTCCTCATCAACGCTCGTTCGGAGACCGCGATCGAGAAGGCATCGTTCCGCGCTGCCATGCGCCACCGACGCGTCTTGGTACCGGCCTCGGGCTTTTATGAGTGGCACCGGCCTCCGAAGGAGAGCGGCGAGAAGCTGCAGGCCTACTGGATTCGTCCGAAAAAGGGTGGAATCGTCTGCTTCGGTGGTCTCATGGAGACCTACATGTCAAAGGACGGCTCCGAACTTGATACGGGTTGCATCCTGACGGTCGGGGCCAATCGCACGATCGGGCAGATCCATGACCGTATGCCGGTCGTGATCGAGCCGCAGGATTTCTCCCGTTGGCTCGACTGCCGCCATGGCGAGCCGCGCGACATTGTCGATCTCATGCGCCCGGCGGACGAGGATTACTTCGAGGCGATCCCGGTCTCCGACCTCGTCAACAAGGTGGCGAATGTCGGCCCGGAGCTCCAGGCCCCGGTCACGCCGCCGCCCAGAAAGCAAAAGCCCGCCGCAGACAAAGCCGACGACGGGCAGATGAACTTGTTCTAGGCGGCAAAAGCGCTCAGGCGACCTTGGGTGCCGGCTTGCGCTTCAGCATCAGGGCTGCAGCCAGCACGGCCTTGAGGCCGAGCGGGCGGTACTTCGAGTCCAGAGTCTCGGCTGCCGGCTTCTGCTGCTCGGCTTCGGTCTGCGTCGTCATTGTCATGTTCCTTGGAGTGTTTTCTGACCAGTGCTTTTCTTGTTCGCGGCTCTCTCTGCGGAGATCATGACAAAAGCGTGACCGGCGCTGTGACACAAATCAAATTTGAAGAAAAAGAGTAGATATGGAGAGCCCCGCACAAGCTTTTGGGCCTGGCGGGGCTGAAAATTCTTCAATCGTGAACAAAGAAACCGCTCAAACGCCCCGATCGATCTCGGAAAGGCCCTTCTCGGCTGATTCTTCTCCGATCGTCAGTGTCCCATAGCGGCGATGCCAGTTGCGAGCACCGATCGGCAGCGAGCAGAGATAGAGTAGCACACTGACGACCAGCACTTCCCATGTGAAGCTCATCAACAGGGCGACATAGAGCACGACGCCGAGAATCATCGGCAGAACGAGGTCGCGGCGGATATGGCTGGTCTCCGACTTTCCAGACCAGACCGGCAGGCGGCTGACGAGCAGATAGGCGATGATGATCGTATAGGCGGTGCTGGCATAGGCGAAGACGCCGACGGGGGCCACACCGAGGAAACCGAGATAGACCGGCAGCAGCACAAGGGCTGCACCCGCCGGCGCTGGCACGCCGACGAAGAATTCCGACTGCCACGGCGCTCTCGTCTCGCGCTCGGCCATCACGTTGAAACGGGCCAGACGCAGTCCGGCAGCGATGGCATAGATCAGTGCTGCGATCCAGCCGAGCGAGCGGGCCTGGTCGAGCACGAAGACATAGAGAACCAGGGCTGGGGCGACGCCGAAATTGATGATGTCGGCGAGCGAATCCATCTGCGCGCCGAACTTCGACGTGGCCTTCATCATGCGGGCGATCCGCCCGTCGATACCGTCGAGGAAGGCTGCGGCCAGCACCATCGCGACCGCCAGTTCGTAGCGGTTCTCGAAAGCGAGCCTGATGCCGGTCAGACCGGCGCAGATCGCAAGTACCGTGATCAGGTTGGGCACGATCAGCCGAAGCGGAATTTCACGCAGCCTCGGGCCACGCGCACCCGCATCTGCCGATGCGCTGCCGCGCGCTTCACTCGAAGGGGTCGGATCGTCCATCGGAACCTCCTCAGCTGCGGCGGCTGATCACCGGCCCCTTGGCCGAGCCGAACTCGGCGATCACGGTCTCACCGGCAATTGCGGTCTGGCCGAGTGAGACGCGCGGTTCGGCACCGGCGGGCAGGAAGACGTCGAGGCGCGAACCAAAGCGGATCAGGCCGAAGCGCTCGCCGGCATCCAGCGGCTCGTTCGGGTTGGTCCAGCAGATGATGCGGCGGGCAACGAGGCCTGCGATCTGCACCACGCCGACCTGCCCATGCTTGCTCTCGATCACGAGGCCGTTGCGCTCGTTGTCGGTCGAGGCCTTGTCGAGCTCGGCGTTGAGGAACTGGCCTTCCTTGTAGGCGATCGTCGTCACACGGCCGCGGACCGGCGCGCGGTTCACATGGCAGTTGAAGACGTTCATGAAGATGGTGATGCGCAGCATCGGCTCGACGCCGAGGTTGAGTTCCACAGGCGGCACCGACATCTGTACAGAGGATACGCGGCCATCGGCAGGGCTGATGACCAGGTCATCGTCCTGGGGCGTGACGCGCTCTGGATCACGGAAGAAATAGGCGCACCAGAGGGTCAGGATCAGGCCGATCCAGAACAGCGGATCCCATATCCAGCCGAGCACCAGCGATGCGACGAAGAAGGCCGCGACGAAGGGATAGCCTTCCTTGTGCACGGGAACGATCGTCTTGCGGATGGTTTCGAACAGGTCCATGGGGTCCTCGATCTGGCAATGTTTCGCCCGTGACTACTCTGAAAGCCGCAAATGGGCAATGCCGGCGCTCTAATCAAGCCAGCGTAATGATCCTGTGACAAACCATCGCTGGCCCAAAAATGGATAGACTTCTTCACGTCTCGGCGAGATTTCGTAAATAACTGCACCCTAAAAAAGGGGTAGTGAAAATCGTAAGGGATCCGGGACGGCGTCGCCAAGAAGGCCAGCTCGGGCAAGGACTGATTGTTGCAGCTCGCCAGGAAAATAGAAGAGGTTCCGGAGACGGCACCGCGGGTGACCATCTCCTGGTATTCGCCCGTCGGCGCTCCTCCACCGCCGGGCGTCAAATCGCTGGCACCTGCACTGATTACAGACTACCGCGACTTGCACACCTCGTCCGTGTGTTTCCTTGGCTGCGCTGACAGGGCGTCCAGCAGGGAGATCTCTCGCCTGAGGCAGGTCTACGGCAATTCACTTTACCTGGTGGCCACGGCAGAGGGCGCAGGCGCGGCAATGCAGGCGCAACTCTTCGAAACCGGCGTCGATGATATTCTGCTGCAAGAGGGGCCTGAGCACCTGCTTCGCTGCCTCCTGCGCGCCAAGCGCCACCTAACGCTGCTGCAATCGTATGAACGGAGACTGGACGAACTGCAGGACCGGCTCGATCGCTGGCAGGACGGCCTCGACCACCTGCCGACGCCGATTTATTTGAAGGATGTGGACGGGCGTTATCTCGGCTGCAATACCGCCTTCAGCCAGTTCGTCGGCACGACCCGCGATGGCGTGATCGGCCTGACCCTGGCGGACTTCCTGCCCCAGGAGGTGGCGGATGCGCATCGGGAATCCGATCTCGAAGTGATGCAGAAGGGCGGAGTGTTGCGGGTGGAAACGGATGTCTGCGTGCCGGAGACCGGTATGCGCCACGTCATGTTGCACAAGGCCTCGATCGCGTCCGCGGACGGACATTCCCGCGGCATTGCAGGCGTGATGATCGACATCACCGAGCGCAAGGAACTGGAAGCGCGGCTGACTGCGGCGGCCGAGCGTGACCCGCTGACCAATGCTTACAACCGCCGCAAGTTCTTCCAGGTCGCCGCGTCTGCCATCGAGCATCGCTCTCACGACGGTCCGGCCGTCGCCGTCGCCGTCATCGACATCGATCACTTCAAGTCGATCAACGACGAGCTTGGCCACGGAGAAGGGGATCTGACCCTGTGTTCGATCGTCGACACCTTGAGAACGCATGAAAGCGAAGGTGTCCTGGTCGCGCGCGCTGGCGGTGAGGAGTTCTTCGCCTTTTTCTCTGGCGAGAATGCCGCACGAGCCGCCGAGCTCCTCGAGCAAATGCGCAGCGACGTTGCCCGATATTGCAAGGTCATGACTGGGGCAGGGGCCGCTGGAACGATCAGCATCGGCCTTGCCGCCTTCGATCCGGAGCAGGAAACCGTCGATCAGGCGCTGCGGCGCGCCGATCTCGCCCTCTACAGGGCCAAGCGCGACGGCCGAAATCGCCTTTGCATTGCGCCGTGACGGGTTAATCGCCGTCACGGCTGAAAAACGTGCGCCCTTAAGTGGCCGGGGGTCTGCGAACCACGACACCCAATTCGTCGCTCTCGCGGACCTGGCGGAGCATTTCCTCGGCCTGGGTTGCTTCCCGCTGGCGATTCCACATCGAGGCATAGAGCCCGTTCTGTTCGAGCAGTTCCGAATGGCTGCCACGCTCGGCAATCTCGCCGCCCTTCAGGACGATAATCTCGTCTGCACCGACAACGGTCGACAGGCGGTGCGCGATGACGAGCGTCGTGCGGTTCTTTGAAACGATGTCGAGCGCGGACTGGATCTCGTGCTCTGTGGTGGTGTCGAGTGCCGAGGTCGCCTCGTCGAGAATGAGGATCGGCGGCGCCTTGAGCACGGTGCGAGCGATGGCGACGCGCTGCTTTTCCCCGCCCGAAAGCTTCAGCCCACGCTCACCCACCTTGGTATTGAAGCCCTCCGGAAGGTCCTTGATGAAATGCGAGATCTGCGCGACGTCGGCCGCCTGCTCGATCTCTGCATCCGAGGCGCCGGGCCGGCCATAACGGATATTGTATGCAATCGTGTCGTTGAACAGCACGGTGTCCTGCGGAACCATGCCGATCGCTGCCCGCAGCGACTTCTGCGTCACATCGCGCACATCCTGGCCGTCAATGGTGATCGAGCCCTGCTGCACGTCATAGAAGCGATAGAGCAGGCGGGAGATGGTGGACTTGCCGGCACCCGATGGGCCGACGACGGCCACCGTCTTGCCGGCCGGCACCTCGAAGGAAACGCCCTTGAGGATCGGACGGTCGGGATCATAGTGGAAATGCACGTCCTTGAAGGCAATGGCGCCCTGCGCGATGGCGAGCGGCTTTGCGCCGGGACAGTCGACGACCTCGGCCTCGACCTCCAGCAGGTCGAACATCTGCTCGATGTCGGTCAGGCCCTGGCGAATTTCGCGGTAGACGAAGCCGATGAAGTTGAGCGGGATCGATAACTGCATCAGCATCGCGTTGACGAAGACGAAATCGCCGATGGTTTGCTCGCCCCGCTGCACGGCAAGCGCCGACATGACCATGATGATCGCAGTGCCGATGCCGAAGATCAGGCCCTGGCCGAAGTTCAGCCAGCCAAGCGAGGTCCAGACCTGCGTCGCCGACTTCTCGTATTTCGCCATGGAAGCGTCGAAGCGCTTCGCCTCCATCTCCTCATTGCCGAAGTACTTCACGGTTTCGAAGTTGAGGAGCGAATCGATAGCCTTGGTGTTGGCGTCCGTGTCGCTGTCGTTCATCGCGCGGCGGATGCCGATGCGCCAGTCGGAGGCGCGGATGGTGAACCAGATGTAGGCCCAGACCGTGAAGGCGGTGACACCGAGATAGGAGAAGCCGTAAGTCCACCAGAAGATCGCGGCCGTCAGCAGGAACTCGATGAGCGTCGGGATCGAGTTGAGGATCGTGAAGCGCACGATCGTCTCGATGCCCTTGGTGCCGCGCTCGATGATGCGCGATAACCCACCGGTCTTGCGTTCAAGGTGGAAGCGCAGCGACAACTGGTGCATGTGCACGAAGGTCTTGTAGGCAAGCTGGCGCACCGCATGCTGGCCGACGCTGGCAAACAGCGCATCACGCAACTGGTTGAGGCCGACCTGGGCGATGCGGGTGACATTGTAGAAGATCACGAGCGCGACGGCGCCGAGCAGGAATGTCGGCAGCAGGCCCGCCATGTCGAGGCGACCGTCCAGCGCATCCGTCGCCCATTTGAAGAAATAGGGCACGAGGATCAGGACGAACTTCGAGATGATCAGGAAGACGGTTGCCCAGACGACCCGCATCTTGAGATCGAATCGGTCCGCCGGCCACATATACGGCCACAGATTGACCAGGGTCTGCATCGGGTTTCCGTCATCAGCCGATACTGTCTTCTTCTTCGCCTCTGCCATCCCCGACCCTCTCGCTTGCATGCAGATCAAAAAGCGGCGACCCCTTGGGGGGATCGCCGCTCTCACTCACTTAGGTTTCCAAACTGGCGAATACAATAACGGAACTGTGAAAGCTCAGTTCACAGGCTCGCCGCGCAGCCGTTTGCGGTGGATCTCCTCCGCATTCGGCAAAGCCTCGCGCGGAACCGTGAAGATCTGGCCGGGCTCGATTCTGTCCGGATTGTTGATCTGGTTCTCGTTGGCGAGATAGATCGTCGTGTAGCGCACGCCCTGGCCATAGACTCGGCGCGAGATTTGCCAGAGCGTGTCGCCCCGGCGGATGATCACGCTGCCGTCACTCTGGGCCAGAGGCGCCTGCTGGATCGTCTTCGGCTCGCCAGACCCCGAGCCAGCCGCTTGGGCGGATGCTGCCTCGCCGGCATCCGTGGCGGCTGCCGGTGCCGTCGCGGTCGCCGCTGGGGTCGGCACGTTCAGAAGGTCACGGATCAGCGCCACGAGCTTCGGCAAGGCCGTCCCAAGCGCATCCACGTCACCGCTCGGAATTGACTGCAGAAGCGTCAGCGCTTCCTTCGCCTTGGCGGCATGGGCATTGACCGCGGCAACGAACTCCGGAGCGGCATTGGCGCCGGAACGAAAGCCCACGATCGACTGCAGGCCGATTTCGGTTGCCGAACGCGCGGCCGCGGCCTGTTCCAGCGCCGGCTTCTGTCCGTTGGCAAACAGGTTTTCAAGAATTGTCATCGCCTTGGTGAGCGAGATGCGCAGCCGCTCGAATTCCGCCTGTTCCGGGCTTGCTTCAGACGAGGCCGGGGCCTGTGCCGTCTGGGCAACGACTGAAACCTGCTCGCCGGCCGGACGCTCGAACGGCACGGAGGCGCGAACGACGACCTTGCCGGCTGCATCCAGCAGTTCCACTTCGATGATGTGGTTGCCGACCTCGATCTCCATCTGGCCTTCGATGACGAAATTGCCGCTGGCATCGCTGACCGCTTCACCGATGACTGTCTTGTCGGCAAAGCCACGCACGGTGGCACCGGCCGGCGCCTTGCCGGCGACAAAGATGCGGTCGCCTTCGATCTCGACGGCGGTTACCTGAACCTCGGTCGCACCCGGAAGCGAGGCCGACGGTTCGGCGGCCGGCTGGTTTGCCGGAGCCGCAGCCGTCTGCGTGCTGCCGGGCATGGTGGGCGCGGAGCCTGCGAGCTCGCTGGCAGCAGCCGGCAGTTCGGGCAGCGCAACACCGCCGGCGGATACCGAAGTGGTTGCAGCAGGCGTGGTCGCCGCCGCCGTCTGGGCGCCGGCCTGCGCCGCACTGGCGCTTTCGGAACCCGGCAGGGTGATCATCCGGCTTGCTTCACCCGGCTTCGAGACCATGGCAAGAAGCTCGCCCTTGCCGCCTTCCGGAACCGAGATCGTGGCGACTTCTTCCGAAGTCACGACCTTGCCGTCCGGTGCCGTGGCGCGGATCTGCAGCGAATGATCGCCCGGTGCGAGCGGCTGGTCGAGCACGGCGGCGAAGTCGCCGGTGCCATCCACGGTCTGCGAGGAAATGACCACGTTGCCGTTGAGGATCTCGACCTTGGCGCCGGGAACGGCATTGCCGGCAATCACGGTGGAGCCATCCGGCTCGACACGCAGCACGTCGAAGCGCGGGGTAACCTCGCCCGGAAGTTCGGCTGCGGGAGCAGCCGGTGAAATCGGATTGCCGAGCAACGCATCCTTGATCGACACCACCATGCTCGCGGCCTTGGCCGGATCGGCCGGCAACTGCTGGATGAGCGCAAGCGCGCGCGCCGCATCGGCCTGCACCTTCTTGATGCCGTCTGTCAGCGTGGCATCGAGTCCTTCGGGAATTTCGATGGTCGAAAGCGCCTGAATCGCACCCTGGGCCAGCGTTTTGGCTGCGGTGTAGGCCTCGATGCCGGGTGTGCGGCCATCGGCAAAGAGTGCCGAGATGCCGTCGACTGCCTTGACGGCCTCGCTCTTCAGTCGGTCCATCTTTTGCGTCGCGGCGGCTGCTACATCGGTGACGGCGTTCTCGGCGGTAGCCTGAGCCTGCTCAGCTGCCGACTTTGCGGCGTCAGCCGCAGCATTGACCGTCGGCATGTCGCCGGTCGGCGTGTTGAGCCGCGGCATGATGACGAAGACCATCAGCAGGCTGACGATGGCAAGGACCAGCAGGACCACCCAAAGGGCACGGTTCTTCATTTCTCAAGTCTCCCGGCGGAACAGCCGCCATTCCCTTGGAATTGCTAGCGTCAACCCGATGAATCGACAAGCGGCGATGATTCAATACAACCGGCTGGACAAGGGTTTTCAGCCAATTTTGTTGACCTTGAGCGGGCGAGCCTGTTTTTTGCCCCGCATGAGCGAACAGAAAACCCCGATTCGATCCGTCTGCGTCTATTGCGGCTCCCAGCCCGGACGCGATCCCGCCTTCATGGAAGCCGGCCGAAACTTCGGCCGGACGCTGGCGGAAAACAACCTTCGCCTCGTCTATGGCGGCGGCACCAAGGGCATCATGGGGGCAGTCGCCGCCGGTGTCTTGTCCGCTGGCGGCCACGTCACAGGCATCATACCCGAATTCCTCGTCGACATGGAAGCGACGCGTCATTCGCTCGGCCAGTTGAACGAGCTGATCATCACCAAGGATATGCACGAGCGCAAGCATGCGATGTTCGAGCGCTCCGATGCCTTCGTCACCCTGCCGGGCGGTATCGGGACGCTGGAGGAGATCGTCGAGATCATGACCTGGGGCCAGCTCGGCCGTCACGCCAAGCCGATGGTCTTCGCCAATGTCAACGACTTCTGGAAGCCGATGCTGGAGCTCGTCGACCACATGGCGACATCGGGCTTCATCCACACGGCGCATCTCGTGCGGCCGCTGGTCATCGACCGGATCGAGGATATCGTGCCTGCGATAAAGGCGCGGTGGGCCGAAACCGGAGCGCCCGAAGGCGACCCGGCCACCATTTCCAAGCTTTGAACTGGATCAGCGCTGCCGAAGCATCGGCAGCGTGTAGATGACCAGCGCCGACCAGATCAGCGGGAAGGCAACGGCCTTGGCCGTGCTGAAGGGCTCGTGGAAGACGAAGACGGCGGTGATGAAGATCATCGACGGCGCGATATACTGCATGATGCCGATCGTCGACAGCCGGAGCAGCTTGGCGCCGTTGGCATAGAGGATCAGCGGCACCGCCGTCACAAGGCCGGCCGAAGCAAGCAGGATGGTGTCGGTCGTATTGCCCATCAGGAAATGCCCGCCGCCCTGCAGGTTCAGGTAGACGAGATAGGCGAAAGCGAAGGGGGTCAGCAGCAGGACCTCCAGCAGGAAGCCCTGGTTCGGCCCGATCGGCAGCGTCTTGCGGAAAAAGGCGTAAAAGCCCCAGGAGAAGGTTAGCGCCAAGGCCACCACCGGCAGACGTCCGGCCTCGACCGTCAGGATGACGACGGCGAGCACGACAAGCGCAAGCGCCGCAATCTGCGTCTTCTTCAGCTTTTCCTTGAGGAGCACCGCACCGAGCAGGATCGAGAAGAGCGGATTGATGAAATAGCCGAGTGCGGTATCCAGCGCGTGGCCAGCCCCGATCGCCCAGACATAGATGCCCCAGTTGACGCTGATCAGCGTCGCCGTCACGGCGGCCATGCCCAGCATGCGCGGATTGCGCATCGCCTTCTTCAGCTCGTCGGTGCGCTTGAGGATGATCAGCAGCAAGCCGGCAACCGGTACCGACCAGAGGATGCGGTGCGCAATCACCTCTGCAGGCGAGATATGCGCCAAAGCCTTCATGTAGAGCGGCAGGAAGCCCCACAGCAGATAGGCGGAGAGCGCGAAGAGAAAGCCGTTCAGGCTGTCCCGGTTCTCCGCGGGGGCGGTGAGGTCGGCCATGGTGTTTCCTGACTTTTGTTATGCTTGGAAACGGAATTACGCCTGCCGGGTTGCAGGCGCCAATTCATTTCTGTGAAGCATCGTTCAGCGAGGCCGATCATTTGGGCGCGACCGATCTCACTCCGCGGCGATCTTGCCTGCCAGCTGCCGGTTCTTCATCAGCTTGTAGACGATACTGTCCATCAGCGCCTGGAAGGAGGCGTCGATGATGTTTTCCGACACGCCGACCGTCCACCAGCGCGCGCCGCTGGCATCCGTGGATTCGATCAACACGCGGGTGATGGCTTCCGTGCCGCCGTTGAGAATGCGCACCTTGTAGTCCGCCAGTTCCAGATCAAGGATTTCGGACTGGTACTTGCCGAGATCCTTGCGCAGCGCAATGTCGAGCGCATTGACCGGACCATCACCTTCCGCGACCGACATGACCGTCTCGCCGTCGACCAGCACCTTCACCACCGCTTCGGACACGGTTTTCAGCCGGCCATGGCTGTCGAAGCGGCGTTCGACCATCACGCGGAAGCTTTCGACCGCGAAGAAATCAGGCACTGTGCCGAGCGTCTTCAGTGCCAGAAGCTCGAAGCTCGCATCCGCCCCCTCATAGGCATAGCCCGACGCTTCCCGTTCCTTGACGACCGAGATCAGAGTGTCGAGCTTCGGATCGTCCTTGGCAACGGTAATGCCGCGACGCTTCAGCTCGTTGAGGAAGTTCGCCTTGCCGCCCTGATCCGACACCATGACCTTGCGGAAATTGCCCACACTTTCCGGCTCGACATGCTCGTAGGTCTTCGGGTCCTTGAGCAGCGCCGAGGCATGGATGCCGGCCTTGGTGGCAAAGGCCGAGCCGCCGACATAAGGGCTCTGGTGATTGGGCGAGCGGTTGAGCAGCTCGTCGAAGGCGCGCGACAGGCGGGTGAGACCAACCAGCTTTTCCCGGTCGATCGATGTCTCGAAACGCGACGCATAGGTTTCTTTCAGACAGAGCGTCGGGATGATGGTGACGAGATCGGCATTGCCGCAGCGTTCGCCAATCCCGTTCAGCGTCCCCTGGATCTGCCGCACGCCGGCCTCGACGGCGGCCAGCGAATTGGCAACCGCCTGTCCCGTGTCGTTATGCGCGTGGATGCCGACCGAGGATCCGGGAATGCCGGCCGCAATCACCGCCGAGACGATTTCGCGGATTTCCGGCGGCTGCGTACCGCCATTGGTGTCGCAGAGGACCACCCAGCGGGCGCCAGCGTCGTAGGCTTGCCTGGCGCAGGCGATGGCATAGTCCGGATTGGCCTTGTAGCCGTCGAAGAAATGCTCGCAGTCGACCATGGAAAGCTTGCCCGCTTCGACCACGGCCTTGACGCTGTCACGGATGCTTTCGAGGTTTTCCTCGTTGGTGCAGCCGAGCGCGACCTTCACATGATAGTCCCAGCTCTTGGCGACCAGACAGACGGCATCCGCCTTCGACTGGATGAGCTGGCTAAGGCCCGGATCGTTGGAGGCAGAGATGCCGGCGCGCTTGGTCATGCCGAAGGCGACGAAGCCGGCCCTTTGCGTGCGCTTCTTGGAAAAGAAGGTGGTGTCCGTCGGGTTAGCCCCCGGATAGCCGCCCTCGACATAGTCAAAGCCGAACTCGTCCAGCATGGTCGCAATCGCGATCTTGTCCTCGACGGAAAAATCGATCCCCGGCGTCTGCTGGCCGTCGCGGAGCGTCGTGTCGAACAGGGTGATCTTTTCAAGCGTCATGCTGTTGTCCTCAGGCAACTCGGTGATCTCACGTCCTCTCCCCGCTTGCGGGGAGAGGGTAGGGTGAGGGGCAGTCTTTACTTCAGTTCTTCCCCGCAAACCGATCCGTCGCCCGGATCAGCTGGTCGAGAATGCCCGGCTCGAGATAGGCGTGGCCCGCCCCCTCGATCAGGTGAAAATCCGCCTTGGGCCAGGCCTTGTGCAATTGCCAGGCATATTTCGCCGGGCAGGGCATGTCGTAGCGGCCGTGGATGATCACGCCGGGGATGTCCTTCAGCTTATAGGCATCGCGCAAGAGCTGCCCTTCCTCCAGCCAGCCGGCATGGACGAAGAAGTGGTTTTCGATGCGCGCAAAGGCCAAGGCGAATTCCGGATCATAGAAGTGGTCGGAATAATCGGGGTTGGGCAGAAGCGTGATTGTCTCGCCTTCCCAGGTGCTCCAGGCAACCGCGCAGCGCAGCTGTTCCTCGCGGTCGGTGCCCGTCAGACGACGGCGATAGGCAGCCATCATCTCGTGGCGCTCTTCTTCCGGGACCGGGGCTATGAAACGCTCCCACTTGTCGGGGAACATCTCGGAGACGCCGAACTGGTAGTACCAGTCGAGTTCCGCACGGGTCAGCGTGTAGATGCCCCGCAGAACCAGTTCTGACACCCGCTCGGGATGCGTCTCCGAATAGGCGAGCGCCAGCGTCGAGCCCCAGGAGCCGCCGAAGACGAGCCATGTCTCGACGCCCATCAGCTCGCGCAGCCGTTCGATGTCGGCGACGAGGTGCCAGGTGGTATTGGCCTCGATCGAGGCATGCGGCGTGGACTTCCCGCAACCGCGCTGGTCGAACATCATCACGTCATAGAGAGCGGGATCGAAGAGGCGGCGATTGCCGGGGCCCGTGGCGCCACCGGGGCCGCCATGCAGGAAGACGGCCGGCTTGGCACCCCGGGTGCCGAAGCGTTCCCAATAGATCTGGTGACCGTCGCCGACATCGAGCATGCCAGTTTCGAAGGGCTCGATTTCGGGGTAGAAGCCGCGCAATTCCGTTGTCATGTCAAATGTCCTTCTTCGGTGGCCAGGCCACCGTATCGTGATCGGGATGCTGCCGGGATGAGGCGGCGATCCCGGCATTGCCCGCCGGAAGGTCCGAACGGTCGGTCTGCTTCTCGGGCAGGCTGAAAAGTCTGTCGAAATAGGAGATGCGGCTCTCGACGCCATCCTGTGAGACGGGTTCGGCGAGTTCCGGCTTGTCGAGGCTGCCGATCGTCACGCTGATATAGGGCGAGCCCTTGCTGCGGAAGAAGAGCGGCGTGCCGCAGTCCTTGCAAAAGCCGCGCCCGCAGGGGTCTGACGACTGGAACCAGCTGGGTTCACCGCGCATCAGCAGGAAATCCTCCTGGCGCGAGCCGGCCAGCGCCATGAAGAAATTGCCGCTCGCCTTCTGGCACATGCGGCAATGACAGATATGCGGATAGCCGAGTTCCCCTGCGATCTTGTAGCGGATCGCGCCGCACTGGCAGCCGCCGGAATGCACCTGACGGGTCATTGTTCATCCTCCGGCGGCCATACGGGCGTATCGTGATCGGGATGCTGAAAACTCTCGATCGAGGCGAAGAAGGCCTCGTATTCGGGGCTCGTATAGACGGGCTTCTCGAACAACTGGTCGATCCAGGGCAGCCGCTGGTGATGGTTGACCTGCACCTGCGGCTCGAAATTCTCCGGATGGTCGAAGGCGCCGATCGCAAGTTCCACCCCATTGGGGTGATGATAAGAAAGCGGCGTGCCGCATTTGCCGCAGAAACCGCGCTTCACCTTGGCGGACGACCGGTAAAGCATCGGCTGCCCGCGCGTCCAGGTCAGATGCGCCTGATCGGCGGTGACGAAAGCGCCGAAGAAGGAGCCGAACTGCTTCTGGCACATGCGGCAATGACAGATCGACGGCCGCCCGAGCTTGGACGCCTGAAACCTGACCGCTCCGCATTGGCAGCCACCACTATGGACTTCGCTCAAGCCTCTCTCCTCATCGCATGGTCATGTAGACGGTGACGCCGATGATCACCACGGCGATCAGGACACCCTTGGCGATCAGCCCGTAGAGCAGCCATTTCGGCATCTTTGTGTTCGGGTTCGGTTGGGTCATGGTTTCGCCTCGGGCCATTGATCTGTGTCCCGATCCGGGTGCTGATAAGACACGACGTCGGTCAGGAAGGGCGCGTCCTGGAGATCATCCAGCGTCATCCGTTCCGGCAGGGCCGGGATGGTGTCCACGAAAGCGAGCTTGCATTCGACGCCGAACTGAATGGTCGGCGGCAGAGCCGAAGGATCGTCGAAAGCGCCTGCCGCCAGCGACAGCCCGTCTGGTGCCTCATAGGTCACCGGTGTGCCGCAATTGCCGCAGAAGCCACGGTTCACGAAGTTGGAGGAGGCGAAACGCTTGGGTTCGCCACGCGTCCAAGTAACCTTTGCGTCGCCGACGGCAACGAGCGGCGCGTAATAGGCGCCAAAGGCCTTCTGGCACATCCGGCAGTGACAGACGGAGACATCCTTCGGCGCGCCTTCCATGCGAAAGCGCAGGCCGCCGCACTGGCAGCCGCCGGTATGCACGGATCTATGCGCCGCAGCCATCAACATCCTACCGCTTGACCTCCCAGGTCGTCACCCGCTCGCCCGTCTCCTTGTCCTTGCCGTCCTTGAGCTGGATGCCCTTGGCAGCGAGTTCGTCGCGAATCTTGTCGGCTTCGGCAAAGTTCTTGGATTTGAGCATTTCGAGCCGCATGTCCACGAGCGCCTGGACGGCGGCGGACAGGTCATCGCTGACTTCAGCCTTCTTCGGAGCGACACCGAGCAACGTCGCCGAGGCGACGAACAGCGGCAGCTTCGACGGGTCAGCATTCGCCGCCTGGGCGAGCGCGTGCACTGCCTGAACGGCGGCGACCGTGTTCAGGTCGTCGGAGAGGGCTTCTAGAACGGCTGCATCCGGGGCGGTCTCACTAGCATCACCCGCCGGCCATTTCGCCAGCAGACGCTCCGCCTCCTCAAGCCGCTTCACCGAAAAATCGATCGGCTCGCGGTAATGCGTCATCAGCATCGCCAGCCGCAGAACTTCGCCCGGCCACTTCCGCCCGCCGAACTTCTCGCTCGCCAGCAACTCATTGATCGTGACGAAATTGCCTTCAGACTTCGACATCTTGCGACCTTCGACCTGCAGGAAGCCGTTATGCATCCAGACGGTCGCCATCAGGTCGTTGTCGAAGGCGCAGCAGGACTGGGCGATCTCGTTTTCGTGGTGCGGGAAGATCAGGTCGAGCCCGCCGCCGTGGATGTCGAATTGGTGCGGCTTGGCCTTGGCCTTTGGCGATAGGCGATCCTTGATCTCTTCCCAGAGATAGCGGTCCGCCATGGCGGAGCATTCAATATGCCAGCCGGGGCGGCCGAAGATCGCATGCGCCTTGCCTTCAAAGGTGAAGCTCGCCGGCCAGCCGGGCTCGGTGTCGGCGGATTGCTTCCACAGCACGAAGTCTGCCGGGTTCATCTTGTGGCTTTCGACCGCCACACGCGCGCCCGCTTGCTGGTCCTCGAGCTTGCGCTTCGACAGCATGCCGTAATCCGCCATCGAGGCGGTGGAAAACAGCACCTCATGGCCTTCCGAACCGGTCGCAACATAGGCATGGCCCATGTCGAGCAGCCGCTGGATGATCACGATCATCTGGCTGATGTTGTCGGTTGCGCGCGGCTCATGGGTCGGCTTGAGGCAGCCGAGCGCCGCCACATCCTCGTGAAACTGGCTTTCCGTCTTGCCGGTGACGGCCCGGATGGCCTCGTTGAGGCTCATCGAACCATCGGCGATCTGTCCGCCGAAGTCGCGGAGCGCCCTGGCGTTAATCTTGTCGTCGACGTCGGTAATGTTGCGGACATAGGTCACCTTGTCCGCACCATAGGTGTGGCGCAGCAGCCGGTAGAGCACGTCGAAGACGATGACCGGCCGCGCATTACCGATATGGGCGAAATCGTAGACGGTCGGGCCGCAGACATACAGGCGCACATTGTCGGAATCGATCGGCTCGAAGTCGACCTTCTCGCGTGTGAGCGTGTTGTAAAGCTTGAGGCCGCCGGCCATGTGGAACTCCCAGAATGATTGACCCGGCTGGACCGGGTCGTTTGTCATCTGGGGCTATGCAGGAGACGAAAACGGCCAGGCCAGCGAAGCGCTAGCGAATAATGATCCCGCAGGTGATGCAGAGGCTCGTTTTCATGACGGGCTTTATGGCGCGGGGCGCCGGTTTGGTCAAGTGTGCATGGCCTGTATCAATGGCAGACAGCCAAGGTCAGGCAGCTGTGGATACTCGCTCTGCCGGTTAAGTCTTTTTCAAGGTAACTCCCCAATTGTAGCGAGTGACTGCCCCGCCTTCGGAGATGATCTTCGGCATGGACCACGCCCTGCATTTGCCGACCATTATGGTCGTTCATGCCCTCATCACGTTCATTTCCACGATTGTCACCGCATCCATGTGGTGGCGCTATCGGGGTAGCAATGTCATGCCGCTGCTGGTTGCGGCCGGCGTGTCTGGCTGCGCGACCATGCTATTGCACGCGGCCCGGGACAGCCTGCCTCTCATCATATCCTCCGGTCTCGGGCTGGGGCTCGGCGTGCTCGCCGTCGGCTTCTATTGGCAGGCCGTTGTGGCTTTCGAGGGCGGGAGGATCTCTGTTTCCAAGGCGTTCGTCGGCATCATCGTCTGGTTTGTTCTCTGGCTGACGCCGGCCTTCCACGACTCGATCGAACTGAGGACTTCGGTGCTCGGCCTGTTGGTCGCATCCTATTGTTTCCTCACGGCCTCCGTGATCCTCCGGAAGGCGAAACACGAGCCTTTGCCGTCTCGTTCGGCCGCCGCACTTTCGAATATCCTCCGTGGCGCTGTCTGGGTTGCGCCCGTACCCTTGAGTATCTTCGTGGCACCCGCCTATGCGCCAGATGGCACCGCCGCGCCCTGGTTCGCCTATGTGGTGCTTGCCAATTCCATGATGATCGTGCTGTCGCTCGTGTCCCTGCTGATGCTGGCCAAGGAGAGGGAGGAGCTGCGCTATCGGCTTGCCTCGGAGCGTGACCCGCTGACCAATCTCGCAAACCGCCGCACCTTCGTCGCCCGGGCGAGCCAGGCGTTGCGCGAGGAAGGGCCGGCAAGCCTGCTTTTGCTCGACATCGATCACTTCAAGGCGGTCAACGATACCCATGGCCACGCGGCCGGAGACCAGGTTCTCTTGGCCTTCTCCAGGGCGATCGATCAGCGCATGCCGAAAGGCTGGCTCTTTGCGCGCATCGGTGGTGAGGAGTTCGCCTGTTTGATGCCGCGCATGAGTGCCCAGAACGCAGTCGCCGTCGCGGAGAACCTCCGGCTTGCGATTGCCGAGTTGGTCATGCCCGCCACCCCCGGTCTCCAGGTTACCGTGAGCATCGGTGTCAGTGAGGTTGCCGAGCGTGGCACGGGGCTTGATAGCCTGCTCGCCAGCGCCGACGCTGCGCTTTATCGCGCCAAGGCGGACGGACGAAATTGCGTGCGTGTTTATGAGCCTGCGGCGCTCCTGTCTGAAGCCGGCTTGAGCCTCGCCCAGCCGTCCGGTGAACCCCGCCGTTTGCTCGCCCGCAGCGGTCGGCGCCGCGCCTGATTAGCCGGCCGTTCGCGGCATCCGGATCAGGCCGAGCACCAGGGCGCAGCCGAGGATGATGACGCCACCCCCGCAAAGTTGCAGCAGGGTGAGCGGCTCGTCGAGGACCAGGGCGCCGATCAGGACCGCGACCACGGTCACGACGAACTCGACGCTGATCGCAGCCGTTGCGCCGATGCTTTTCACCAGGCCGAAATAGAGCACATAGGTCAGCGCGCTCATCAGGGCCGCAAGCGCAACGAGATAGAGATAGTCCAGAGCGACGGGCGTTCCGGGAACCGGCACGAACCACAAGAGCGGCAGCGTCAAGATGCCACCGGCGATGAACGAGCCGATCGTCACTTCCCACGGTCCGGTGCCGGAGAGATGCCGGCTGGCGTAATTGCTGCCGAAGGCCGCGGAAAACGTCGAGCCAATCATCGCAAAGCAACCGAGCAGGAATGCAAAGGTGACGGGTACTGCGGGAAAGCCGACGAGCATGATGATCCCGGTGGTTCCCAGAACGAGGCCGAGAACCCGCGCCGGGGTGATCCGCTCCAGACCCCAGAGTTGCGCAATGACCATCGAGAACAAGGGGATCGACGCAACAAAGATCGCAGCCATCGCTGTTCCGATCAGCGGCGTCGCATAGGACAGCCCAACCAGTTGCCCGGCCACCGTGGTGGCGCCGACGATCGCAAAAGGCAGCCATCCAGCCGAGAAATCCAGCCGACGTCTGAGCAGTCGGGCGATCGCGTAGAGCAGTGCGCCCGCGATGAAGCAGCGAAACGTCACCGCCCCGATCCAGCCAAAGGCATCGACCACGTGCAGGAGAAGCAGGAAGGACAGCCCCCATGCCAGAGACAGATAGGCGTAGGCGGCGAGATCTCTGGGGGTCATGCTCCGTCCCGACAATAGGCGACCATCAGGCCGCAGGCTTGATCAAGGATGCCCTTATTCCGGCATCCGGTAGTCGACGATCTTGCCCTCGCGAACCTGATAGAGCTTGCCGGTTTCCGTCTGGTCCGGGCCGACGAGCGGCAGGAGCTGGGCGGCGACTTCTGATGGGTGCGGCACGGTCTCGGGATCTTCGCCTGGCATCGCTTGGGCGCGCATGGCCGTGCGGGTAGCGCCCGGATCGACGGACAGGATGCGCAGCGGCAGGCGCTGGGTTTCCGCAGCCCAGGTGCGGGCAAGAGCCTCGACGGCGGCCTTGGAAGCGGAGTAGGGCCCCCAGAACGGACGGCATTTGTGGGCAGCGCCCGACGACAGGATCAGTGCGCGGCCCTGGTCGGACTTGATCAGCAGCGGCTCCAGCGAGCGGATGAGCCGCCAGGTTGCAGTCACGTTGATTGTCATGACCTTGTCGAAGACCTTCGCCTCGACATGTCCGATCGGGGCGATCACGCCGAGCACGCCGGCATTCAGCACGGCGATGTCGAGCTTGCCCCAGCGATCGAAGATGTGGCCGCCGAGCTGGTCGATCGCCGCCATGTCGGAAAGATCGAACGGCACCAGCGTCGCCGTGCCACCGACAGCCTTGATGGCGTCGTCAAGCTCTTCAAGTCCGCCGACGGTGCGCGCGCAGGCGATGACATGGGCGCCGGCCTTGGCCAGTTCGATCGCGGTGAAATAGCCGATGCCGCGCGAGGCGCCGGTGACGAGCGCGATCCGGCCCTTGAGGTCGATGGTCATGGTCTGTCCTGTGTTCTAAAGCTCAGCCGTTGGCGGCGAGCATGCTTTCCTTGCGGCCCGGCTTTTCGCTTTCCTTGTCGACGAGACGCGTCGGATAGTCGCCGGTGAAATAATGGTCGGTGAATTGCGGATTGGCAGGGTCGCGCGGCTTGCCGCCGACGGCGGTGTAGAGGCCGTCGATCGACAGGAAGGCGAGCGAATCCGCCCCGATATACTTTGCCATCGCCTCGTCGCCGGCATACTGGTTGGCGATCAGCTTGTGGGCGTCGGGTGTGTCGATGCCGTAGAAGTCCGGATGAAAGATCATCGGGCTGGCGACCCGGATATGCACTTCCTTGGCGCCGGCATCGCGGATCATCTGCACGATCTTCAACGAGGTCGTACCGCGCACGATGGAATCGTCAACGAGGACGACCCGCTTGCCTTCAATCATCGCCCGGTTGGCCGAATGCTTGAGCTTGACGCCAAAGGCGCGGATCTGCTGGGTCGGTTCGATGAAGGTGCGGCCGACATAGTGGTTGCGGATGATGCCGTATTCGAAGGGGATGCCGCTCTGTTGTGCGTATCCCAGTGCAGCCGGCGTGCCGCCATCCGGCACCGGCACCACCACGTCTGCCTCGACAGGCGCTTCCTTGGCGAGGTTCATGCCGGCATTCTTGCGGGTGGTGTAGACGTTGCGGCCGGCAACGACTGAATCGGGGCGGGCGAAATAGACATATTCGAACAGGCAGACGCGTTCCGGCTGCGGCCGGGCCGGCATCCGGGACTCGATGGTAATTGAACCGTCCGGCTGCGTTTCGCAGATGATCACTTCGCCATTCTTCACGTCGCGCACGAACTTGGCGCCGATGATGTCGAGCGCACAGGTCTCCGAACAGAAGATCGGCTTGCCATCGAGATCGCCCATGACCAGCGGCCGGATGCCGATCGGGTCGCGCGCCGCGATCAGCTTGGTGCGGGTGAGTGCGATCATCGCATAGCCGCCCTCCATCTGGCGGATGGCGTCGATGAAGCGGTCGGTGGTCGAGGCATGGCGCGAGCGGGCGATGAGATGCAGCACCACTTCTGTATCCGAGGTCGACTGGCAGATGGCGCCGGTCGCGATGATCTGGCGACGCAGCGTCAGGCCGTTGGTGAAATTGCCGTTATGGGCGATCGCGATGCCGCCTTCTTCCAGCTCGGCGAACAGCGGCTGAACGTTGCGCAGCGCGACTTCGCCGGTCGTCGAATAGCGGGTATGGCCGATGGCCTGCGGGCCGGGCAGCTTCGCCAGCGTTGCCGGATTGGTGTAGTGGTCCCCGACGAGACCCATGTGCTTTTCGGTGTAGAACTGCCGTCCGTCAAAGGAGACGATACCGGCCGCTTCCTGGCCTCGATGCTGGAGCGCATGCAAGCCGAGAGCCGTCAGCGTGGCAGCATCCGGGTGGCCGAGGATACCGAACACACCGCACTCTTCGTGGAACTTGTCGTCATGATTGCCATACACGACATAGGAAGGGCTGATCTGCTTCATGGCGAGGGCCTTTGCTCCGGGGACAGATGCGGGTGCTGCGCTCTGAACAGGCAAGCCGCCGGTCTGTCCCGATCCGGCGGCGTCTGTCTTGTCTCGTGTCGCGCGGCGCAAGGCCGCGAGAGGATCAGTTGTTCGGTGCCGGGGTCTGATCGGCAGGCGCCTGATCGGCAGGCGCCTGCTCTGCGGGTGCCGTCTCGCCGGCAGTGCCAGCCTCGGTGTCCTCGCGGCCGAGAATCCGTTCGCGGATCTGCGGTTCGATATCCTGCGGCAGCACGGCCTCGAGTTTCAACACGAGCGAATCCAGGAAAGGCTTCGACTTGGACTCGTTGACCCAGTCGGGGCGCTGGCGAACGTCGATCAGCCAGTTCCAGAAGGCGACAGCGACGACAAGAAGCAACAGGCCGCGGGCCGCGCCGAACAGGAAGCCCAGCGTGCGGTCGAGCGCGCCGATGCGGCTGTCGATGATGAAGTCGGCAATCCGGGAGGTGATGAAGGAAATCACGATCAGCGCGATCAGGAAGATGATACCGGCAGCGCCGGCCATCGCGATCCGCGGATCGTCGGTATAGCTCATCAGATAGGGCACGAGCAGGGGATAGAGATAGTAGGCGGCGGCAACGGAGCCCGCCCAGCTCGCGATGGACAGCACTTCGCGCGAAAAGCCGCGCACCATCGCCAGCACCGCTGAAAACAGCACGACGCCGATGACGATACCGTCAAAGATTGTGATGGGCATAAATACCAACTCCAAAGCCGCCGGCAAAAACCGGCATTGATGTCACCGCGATACCGCCGGAACACGCATACTCACGCGTCGGACCGGATCAACCATCCTCCTGATCCGCGGGGGCTTTCAGCCGGGAACCGGCGATCCGCGCCACGAGATCGGGAAGGCTGTCCACTTCCCTCCATTTGCCCTTCGAACCCTTTGGTAGGTCCGGCGAGGCAGCCGGCAAGACCGCGGCGGAGAAACCAAGCTTTTCCGCCTCTTTCAGCCTCTGAGCCGTGTGGGCCACCGGCCTCACCGCCCCTGACAGGCTGACTTCGCCGAAATAGACGCAATCGGCCGGAAGGGCAAGACCGGCCAGTGATGAAACCAGAGCCGAAGCAATCGCCATGTCGGCTGCCGGTTCACTGATCCGGTAGCCGCCGGCGACGTTCAGATACACGTCATGCTGTCCGAGCCTGACCCCGCAATGCGCCTCCAATACCGCCAAAATCATGGCGAGCCGCGAGGAATCCCAGCCGACGACCGCACGGCGCGGTGTGCCGAGCGAGGTGGCCGCCACCAGTGCCTGCACTTCGACGAGCACGGGCCGAGTCCCTTCCATGCCGGCAAAGACAGCAGCGCCGGGGGCCTTTTCGTTGCGCTCGCCGAGGAAGAGTTCCGACGGATTGGCGACCTCGCGCAGTCCCTTGTCCGACATTTCGAAGACGCCGATCTCATCGGTCGGTCCGAAGCGGTTCTTGACCGTGCGCAGGATGCGGTAGTGATGGCCGCGATCGCCTTCAAAATAGAGGACAGCGTCGACCATGTGCTCGACGACGCGGGGACCGGCGATCTGCCCTTCCTTGGTCACGTGACCGACCAGCACCATGGTTGCCCCGGTCTGCTTGGCAAAGCGGATCATCGCCTGCACGCCGGTGCGCACCTGGGTGACGGTGCCCGGCGCACTGTCGGCCGTATCGCTCCACAGTGTCTGGATCGAATCGATGATGACGAGATCCGGCCGCTTGCCTTCGGAAATGGTGGCGAGGATATCCTCGACATTGGTTTCGGCCGCAAGCAACACGTCGGTGTCGGCGGCTCCCAATCGCTGCGCCCGCAGCCGAACCTGGGCGACCGCCTCTTCGCCGGAGACATAGATGACGCGATGGCCGCGCCGCGCCAGAGCCGCCGCCGCCTGCATCAGCAGCGTCGACTTGCCGATGCCGGGGTCGCCGCCAATCAGGACTGCGGAGCCCCGCACGAAACCGCCGCCGGTGGCACGATCCAGTTCGCCCATGCCGGTCGGGATGCGCGGCGCTTCCTCGATCTCGCCGGAAAGCGAGGTGAGCGTGACTGGCCGCCCCTTCTTCGGCGCCTTCCCGGGGCCGGAGCCGATCCCGCCCATGGGATCTTCTTCGACGATGGTGTTCCACTCGCCGCATCCATCGCATTTGCCCGCCCAGCGGGAATGCACCGTGCCGCAGTTCTGGCAGATAAATTGTGTCTTGGCTTTGGCCATCGATCATCTCATGCGGGGTTTGCTCTGCTGAAAACAGAACAAAATGTGAATCCGGCATTCACATAGGGGATGTTCAGGGGCTCTCGCAAGGGGGACGTTATTCTGGATCACCCTCCAGATACATCCGTTCATACCGCAACCCGAGCCCCGTCAGCATTTCGTAGCCGATCGTGCCTGCAGCGCGGGCGACGTCATCAAGTGGCATGGAGGGCCCGAAGAGTTCGATGTAATCACCGCTGCGCACCGCATTCTGGGGCAGATCGGTGACGTCAAAAATCGTGAGGTCCATGGTCACCCGGCCGACGACGGGTAGCCGCTTGCCGGCAATCACGCCATGAGCGCCGGGAAGGCCGGTGTCTCGCAGGGGAATGCCCGAGCCCGAGAGATTTCGCAGATAGCCGTCGGCATAACCGACGCTCGCGACGGCGAGCCGACTGTCCCGCGTCAGCACCTGAGTGGCGCCGTAGGACACGCTCTCGCCCGCCTCGGCCTCGCGGATCTGCAGGATGCGGGCCTCGGCCTTGACGACCGGCCGCATCGGGTTCTTCGCGCCATGCACCGCTTCGCCGCCATAAAGCGCAATGCCGGGACGGGTTAGGTCAAAGTGGAAATCTGGGCCCAGGAAGATGCCGGCGGAGGCCGAGAGACTGGAATCAACACCTTCGAAGGCAGCGCTAACCGCCTGGAATTTCTCGAGTTGTTGCCGGTTCATTGGCGAAGAGGCATCGTCGCCGCAGGCGAGATGGCTCATGACCAGTACGGGATCGAGGCTTGCCGGCCGGGAGACGTCGTCGACAAGCGCGAGCGCTTCCGCCATCGGCAGACCGAGCCGGTTGAAGCCGGTATCGACATGCAGTGCGCAAGGGTAGGGGCCACGCTCAGTCAGCACCGCCATCCAGAACGCGAGCTGCTCTTCAGACGCAATTACCGGAACGAGGTCGTTTTCGAAGAAGATCTCTTCCTGACCCGGCCAGATGCCCGAGAGCACGAAGATCCGGGCTTCCGGGGCGTAGGGGCGCAGTGTCGCGCCTTCGGCCGGCACCGCGACGAAGAAATCGCGGGCGCCAGCCCGATAGAGCACCTGACCGACATCCTCGATCCCGAGACCATAGGCATCCGCCTTGACCACGGCTGCCGCCCGGGCCTTGCCGGATCGGCGCGCCATGTCCCGCCAGTTATCGGCGATCGCCGAGAGATCCACGGTCAGGCGAAGTGGTGCCGAAAGAAACTCCTCCGGCGCGTCGAGAATGGTGAAACGGTCTGTCATGAAGGCTTCGGGTCAATTGATCGGTCGGGCGACCCTAGCACTTTTCTTCAAGACGAAAATGCGGCGGCCCGATATTATGCTGCTATGCACAGTGTTTCGCAGCAAGAGGCGGCCGAAGCCAATCCGGTCTCGCGGCAGGAGCAGACCCGCTTCTGGCGGGACGGGCGTTTCCGTGACATGGAGTGCCTGACGGCCTCCTTCATCACCCACGAATTCTCGCCGCACTCGCACGATACCTTTTCGATCGGCGCCATCGAGGTTGGCTGCCAGGTGGCAAGCATCCGCGGCATGCGCGAATACACCGGACCCGGTGCGCTCTACCTGATCAATCCGGGAGAAATCCATGACGGCCAGCCCGGTGCCCCCGAAGGTTATCGCTACCGGATGATCTATCCGGAAGTGGCACTGCTGACCGACATCATCGAGGATGTGACCGGCCGCGCGTTCAACGGGACGCCATGCTTCGGCCGCCAGTTGCTTTCGGATCCGGAGCTGGCGAGGGCGTTCAATCTCTCCCATCGCCGCATAGAAAGCGGCGAGGTGGCGGCACTGGAGGGTGAGGAGAGCATGTACTGCGTGCTCGCCACGATGTTCGCGCGCCATGGCAGCGAGATCATCCGGGCGCCCGATCACAACGAACCGCTCGCGATGCGCCGTGTGCGCGATCACATCGCCGCCCATTTCGACGAGGAGATCGGGCTTGAAACGCTGGCAAAGGTGGCGGGTCTCAGCCGCGCCCACATGATCCGCGCCTTTCGCAAGCAGTATTTCATCACCCCGCATGCCTTCCAGACCGACATGCGCATCCGCCAAGCCCGGCATCTTTTGCGGCAAGGCGCCACACCGTCGGATACGGCAGCCGCCTGCGGCTTCGCCGACCAGGCGCATATGACCCGCCAGTTCAAGGCGCGCACCGGCCTCACGCCTGCGGTCTTCCGCGCCGGCTGATCACTTTCCTTCAAGACCCCGGCAGTGCAGGGCTCTATCCCGGCGAGGAAGATTCGCAAGGAAGACATCATGCCAACAACATTCCGCCTGGAGATGCGCCAGGGCTTTCACGCCATCCTCCCGCTCACCGTCGCCGTAGTGCCGATCGGTCTCGTCTTCGGCGCCGTTGCCGCCACCAAGGGACTTTCGGCACTGGAGGCCATGCTGATGAGCGCGCTGGTCTTTGCGGGCGGCTCGCAGTTCGTGGCGATGGACATCTGGACGCATCCTGCAAGCATCGCGGCGCTCGGCACGGCAGCCCTTCTCGTCAACATCCGGCACGTCCTGATGGGAGCCTCGATCTCGCGCCACATGGCGCAATTCTCTCCTTGGCAGAAGATCACATCGATGCTCTTCCTCGCCGACGAGATTTGGGCAGTGGCTGAATTCCGCGCTCGTAGTCACAGGCTGACACCGGCCTGGTTCTTCGGCGCAGCCTTGCCCTTCTATGCCGCCTGGGTTCTGTCTGGCCTGCTCGGTGCCTTGCTCGGTCGTCTTGTCGGCGACCCCGCGGTGATCGCCATGGACTTTGTCTTCCCCGCCGTCTTCGTCATTCTGATCTCCGGCTTCTGGCGCGGTCGCCGCACCGGCCTGATCCTCATCGGCAGCGCCACTTGCGCACTCGTCGTCCACCATTTTGTCCCGGGCGTCTGGTACATCCTCGGCGGTGCTTGCGGTGGTGTCGCCGTGGCGGCGTTGGCCTCGAGGCGCGAGAAGGAGGTCCGTGCATGACGATCGACATGAATACGCTGCTCGCAATCGTCGCCATGGCAGCCGCCACAATCGCGACCCGTCAGGCGGGCCTGCTCCTTGGCCGGCTGCTGCAGCTGTCAGCGGAAACGGAGGAGATCCTTGGTGCGATTCCGCCCTCGGTCCTGATGGCCGTGGTGGCACCGACAGCCTTCGCCACCGGCTGGGCCGAAACCACCGGATGCGCCGTCGTGGCGCTTGCGGCAACCCGCCTGCCACTGCTCCCGGCGGCCGCAAGTGGCGTGGTGACGGTCGCTATCCTCAGAGCCTTCGGCCTTTGAGCAGAGATGCAAAGGGCGCCTCCGGAGCGCCCTTCTATCTCAAGGTTCTTCGTATTGGGTGAAGCTCGGCTCGGCGAGATCGGCAAAGCGGGTAAACTCCGACTGGAAGGCGAGCTTGACGGTGCCGGTCGGTCCGTGACGCTGCTTGGCGATGATGACGTCGGCCGTGCCCTTGACCTTCTCCATATGCGCTTCCCATTCCGGATACTTTGGATCCGCGAGATCCCGCGGCTCCATGTTCTTCACATAATATTCCTCACGGAACACGAACAGCACCACGTCCGCGTCCTGCTCGATCGAGCCCGATTCACGAAGGTCGGAGAGCTGCGGACGCTTGTCTTCGCGGCTTTCCACCTGACGCGAGAGCTGCGACAGGGCGACGATCGGCACGTTCAGTTCCTTGCCGAGCGATTTGAGGCCCGTGGTGATCTGCGTGATTTCCTGCACGCGGTTTTCGCCCGCTTTGCCGGCGCCGGTCATCAGCTGGATATAGTCGACGACGAGGAAATCGAGGCCGCGCTGGCGCTTCAGGCGTCGGGCGCGCGCTGCGAGCTGGGCGATCGAGATACCACCCGTCTGGTCGATGAACAGAGGCACCTTCTGCATGGTCTGGGAAAAGCCGACGAGCTTTTCGAACTCGTGCTCGGTGATGTCGCCACGGCGGATCTTCGAGGACGAGACTTCCGTCTGCTCGGACATGATACGGGTGGCGAGCTGTTCCGCAGACATTTCGAGCGAGTAGAAGCCGACGACGCCGCCGTTCTTCGCCTTGAAGGACCCGTCGGGCATGACTTCCGGCTCATAGGCTGCGGCGATGTTCCAGGCAATGTTCGTCGCAAGCGAGGTCTTGCCCATACCCGGGCGTCCGGCAAGCACGATCAAGTCGGAGCGCTGCAAGCCACCCATCTTCGCATCGAGTGAATGGATGCCGGTGGAGATGCCGGAGAGATTGCCGTCACGCTCGAAGGCGGCACCTGCCATGTCAACGGCCTGGGCGACGGCATCGGAGAAGGACTGGAAGCCGCCGTCATAGCGGCCGTTTTCGGCGAGCGCGAAGAGCCGGCGTTCGGTGTCTTCGATCTGGGCCTGCGGCGGCATGTCGAGCGGCGCGTCATAGGCGATGTTGACGACGTCTTCGCCGATCTGGATCAGCGAGCGGCGCAGCGCCAGATCATAGATAGCGCGACCATAGTCTTCCGCATTGATGATGGTGACCGCTTCTGAAGCGAGCCGCGCAAGATACTGGGCGACCGTCAGGTCGCCGACTTTCTGGTCCGCCGGCAGAAAGGTCTTGATGGTGACCGGGTTTGCGGTCTTGCCCATACGGATGATCTCCGAGGCGACCTCGAAAATCTTCCGGTGCAGCGGCTCGTAGAGATGCTCGGGCTTCAGGAAGTCCGACACGCGGTAGAAGGCATCGTTGTTGACGAGGATGGCGCCGAGCAGGGCCTGTTCGGCTTCGATGTTGTTCGGAGCCTCCCGGTAAAGCGGTTCGGCCGGCTGGACCGGGCTCAGTTTGCGCGCAGCATCGTTCATTCGTTCGAATCCGTTCAGTGTGTCGGCGGTGGCTGCACCATAGCGAAGACGTGGGGCAGCGAAATGGCTCGCACGCCAACCCACATTGATTCACAGGCGCCTCATCGCGACTTTAGAAAAAGCCGAGGATTCCGATCTTTTCGATTGACTGTGACATTCGACGAATCGGCCTCGGGAGGCCACATTCTAGCAGAGCGAGCAGCAGGACTGGGCCAGAAAATTCGCCGCTGATGCGCAGATCCGAGGCCCGCAGGGAACCGCTTCCTGACCGTCCGGTTTTTTACCCGAAGATCCCGCCCATGCCGAAAGTGCATGGCTGCCATCGCATGATCGCTGTTGAATTCTGAAGTGCAGGGATTAATTAGGGTCAATATAGATAGCAACCTAATTAGTAGGAGGCGTGGCGGATGTCGCGGCATTCCACAAACGAGCAGCTTTTCGACGAGATGTCAGCTTTCAACCGCAAGCTCAGGGCCTTCTTTGACGCCGCCGTGCGGGAGGAAGGTCTGACGCTTGCCCGCGCACGCGCCCTCTTTGCCCTCTCCCGTCGCGGCCCGCTCACGCAAAAGGAACTGGCCGAGGAACTCGAGATCGAAACCCCCACTCTGGTGCGTGTGCTCGACGGGATGGAGCGTCAGGAGCTGATCCGGCGTACCGAGGATGCGCATGATCGCCGTGCCAAGCGTATCGCCATGACCGAAGCGGGCAGGGCTGCATTTGACAGGATGCATGTCCTGGCGGCGGACCTCCGCGAACAGATCGCGGCCGAAATCTCCGAAGAGGATATCGACATGGCGCTTTCCGTCGTCAGGCGGTTGACGCGCAATCTGCAGCGCCTCGACCAGGACAAGGTGCGGCCATGAGCATCGTAGTCGAAACCACACCATCTGTTCTTGAGAACGAGGAAAGAGCACCGGCGTCCACCGCGCCCGCCGCCCCCGTCGCGTCGCCGGCAAAGCCACTCTGGCTCGCCATCATCTATGTCGCCTCCGGACTTCTGCTGTTCATCACCCAGGGGCTGGGGATGAACATCGTCAACGCCAACCTCTTCCAGTTGCAGGGCGAATTCTCCGCCACGGCGGCCGAAGCCGCATGGCTTTCGGCAGCCTATATGGCGCCCTATGCCACGCTCTCGATCGCGCTCTTCAAGGTGCGGACGCAATATGGGCTGCGTCCCTTTGCGGAATGGAGCATCCTGCTCTTCGTGGCGGCGTCGGCGCTGAACCTGTTCGTCAACGACCTGCACTCGGCGCTTGTCGTGCGCTTCATCAGCGGCTGTGCCGCAGCACCGATCTCCAGCCTCGGCTTCGTGTACGTGCTCGAGGCCTTTCCGCTGCATCGCAAGCTGGGCCAGGGGCTGAATATCGCACTCTTGGGCACCCTGTTGTCCGCACCGCTCGCCCGCATGATCTCGCCCGGTTTGCTTGAGCTCGATGGCTGGCACGCCCTTTACTCCCTGGAAGTCGGGCTGGCGCTGGTGTCGATGGCAATCATCTTCGCCCTGCCGCTCACGCCGCCGCCCCGCGCCAAGGTGATCGAGCGCATCGATATCGCGTCCTATCTGCTGATGGCAGTCGGGATCGGCTGTCTGGCGGTCTTCCTGACGCTGGGCCGGCTCTACTGGTGGTTCGAGACCTGGTGGCTCGGCGCGCTGCTCGCCGCAGCGATCCTCTTTCTGTCGATGACGGCGCTGATCGAGTCCCGCCGCACGAACCCGATGCTGGATTTCCGCTGGATCTTTTCAAAGGACAATCTGCACATGGCGGCCGTGCTCCTCGTTTTCCGCGCAGTCTCCTCGGAACAGTCTTCGACGGCTGTCAGCTTCTTCCAGCAGATCGGGCTGCTAAACGACCAGCAATTTGTCCTCTGGGCAATTGTCTTGGTCGCCTCCGTCGGTGGTGCGCTGCTCTGCATGGCGCTGATGTCCTCTCGTTACGTGGAGACTGCCCATGTGATCGCGCTCTCGCTGATCGCAGGCGGTGCCTATCTCGACAGCCTTGCGACCAACCTCACGCGCCCGGAGCAGATGTATCTGAGCCAGGGCATGATTGCCTTCGGTGCAGCCATGTTTCTGCCGCCCGTAATGGCGAAGGGCTTTACCAGCGCTCTTCAGAAGGGGCCGGCCTACATCGTCAACTTCATCGTGATCTTCCTCTTCACCCAGATCACGGGTGCCCTGCTGACGACCGCAGCACTCGGGACCTTTGTCACCATCCGCGAAAAATTCCACTCGAGCGTCCTCGTCGAGAACATCCTGCTGACCCGGCCAGAGGTCGCCCAGCGCGTCAGCCAGCTGGCCGGCGCCTACCGCAAGGTCATCACCGATCCGGCCATTTTCAACGCGGAAGGGCTGACCCTGCTTTCGCAGCAGGTGACACGGGAGGCCTATGTGCTCGCCTACACCGATACCTTCCTGCTGATTTCCCTCGTGACGACCGCAGCCCTTGTCGTGCTGCTCGTCCATCTCGCCTGGCGCCGGATCCGCATGTCGCGGATTGAGCCGGTCGAGCAAGTCCCCCAATCCTGAAGTCGAAAGAACCGCCGTCATGTTGAAGAAGACATTCACACCCGCCACCATCCTGATCATCCTTGGTGCCCTGATCGGCACATCGCTGGTGCTCTACGCCTGGCGCCTGCCGCCCTTCACGAGCACGGTCGAAATGACCGACAACGCCTATGTCCGGGGATACGTCACAACCTTGAGCCCGCAGGTCAGCGGCTATGTCGTCGAGGTGCCGGTGCAGGACTACCAGGCCGTCGAGAAGGGCCAGCTGCTGGCTCGCATCGATGACCGCATCTACCGTCAGAAGTTGGCCCAGGCCGAGGCGGCCCTTGCCACTCAGAAGGCAGCCCTCGACAATTCCCGCCAACAGGAGACGGCCGCCCAGGCACGCATCGCCTCCAGTGAGGCTGCCGTCGATTCGGTGAATGCGGACCTTGAACAGGCCCAGAGCCAGTCCGACCGCCAGGATAGCCTGATCCGCAGCGGTGTCGTTACCACCAGCGCGCAGGAGCAGGCGCATGCCTCGCTGGACCGGGCGCGTGCCGCCATGGCCCAGGCCAAGGCTGCGGTCGAAGTATCGCGTCAGGACCTGCAGACGATCATCGTCAACCGCAGCTCGCTTGAAGCCGCCGTGGCCAATGCCCAGGCCGCGGTGGAACTGGCGAAGATCGATCTGTCCAACACCGAAATCCGCGCGCCCCGCGAGGGCAAGCTCGGCGAGGTCGGCGTCCGCGTCGGCCAATATGTGGCGGCCGGTACCCAGCTGATGGCGGTCGTGCCGCACGATGTCTGGATCATCGCCAACTTCAAGGAGACGCAGCTCGCCGGCATGGAGGTCGGCCAGCCGGTCGAAATCCGGGTCGATGCTCTCGACCGCAGGGTGCTGAAGGGCAAGGTCGAGCGCTTCTCGCCCGCCACGGGTTCTGAGTTTTCCGTGATCAAGGCGGACAATGCGAGCGGCAATTTCGTCAAGATCGCCCAGCGCATGGGGGTTCGCATTGCCCTTGATGACACGAGCGAGGCGGCGTCGCTTCTGACCCCCGGCATGTCGGTGGTCGTCCGGATCGACAAGAGTGTCGATCCCGTTTGAGACAGCCCCATAGCGGCAACGAAAAAGCCCGGCCCTGCAAAAGCAAGGCCGGGCTTTTCATGAACTCGCACCCGAAGGTGCAAAAGGTCTTAGCGGTCTTCGTCGCCGTCCAGGTCGGCTTCCGGATCGAAGAAGTCTTCCGGACGAAGCGCGTCTTCGTCAACGCCGTAGATGGCGTCGGCCGAGGTGAGGCTTTCGCCCTTGGCCTGGCGCTCGGCTTCTTCGGCCGAACGGGCAACGTTGAGCTCGACGGTCAGTTCGACTTCCGAATGCAGGTGCAGCGTGACCTGGTGGATGCCGATCGACTTGATCGGGGTGTTCAGCTCGACCTGGTTGCGGCCGATGTTGAAGCCTTCGGCAGCCAGGATTTCGACGACGTCACGGGCAGCGACCGAACCGTAGAGCTGGCCGGTTTCGCCAGCCGAACGGACGACGATGAAGGACTTGCCGCCGAGAGCGTCGGCAACCTTCTGCGCTTCGGACTTGCGCTCAAGGTTACGGGCTTCGAGCGTGGCGCGCTCGGCTTCGAAACGCTTCTTGTTGGCTTCGTTGGCGCGCAGCGCCTTGCCCTGCGGCAGCAGGAAGTTACGGGCAAAGCCGTCGCGAACCTTGACGGTTTCGCCCATCTGGCCGAGCTTTGCGATGCGTTCGAGGAGAATGACCTGCATTGTCGTGTTCCTTTCAGTGTCAGTCGGTTTCGGAATTGTCGGTATCGGCCTTGCGGGCCGGGGTGAGGGCAACGGTCCGTCGGGTATCCGACAGGCCAATGATCAGCGGGATCATGAGTGGCAGCAGCATGATCGACGAGAGATAGGCAAGGACCAGAGCCGGCAGGCGCCAGTCCCGGCCTCGGGTCTTGAGATGCAGCCAGGCAAAGCCTGACATCAGGAAGCCGGCACCGAAGGTGCCGCAGACGGTCGCGCCGATCATCGCCGGCACGCCGCCGATGAAGCAGGCAATGATGCCGGCAAGGAAGATGAACACCGTATTGCGGTTCATGCGAAGCGCCGACGGGAAGTCTTCCCGTGGGCGCTTGTTGCGGCCCGACGCGGTGACGATCCGCATGGCGATGTAATACATCATGGTGAGCAGCAGCACCCAGGTGCCGCCCTGGATGATCGGCAGAAGCACGACCATGCTGCCCTTCAACTGCTCAAGCGCCAGAGCGTCGGGCGCCATGGCCGGATCCTGCGCATTCATCGCTTGTGCCATGGCATCCACCAGCTGGCCGGTAAACTCCGGGCCGAAGCCGATGATGACGCCGAGCACCACGACGGCGATCGTCACGAAGGCGCAAAGCTGGAGCAGAATGTCGGACAGCGGGTACCAGGCCATCAGATGGTCCGGACCGCCGAGTTCGGAAGCCGGGCGCGCCAGGCTCGACAGATGGGCAATCCAGCCGGCAGGCGCCAGCGTGAAGATCGCCATGCCGAAGGCGAACATCGGCGAGACACTGACCGTCCCGAGCAGGGCTGCCGTGATGATCGCGGTGATGGCGGCTGCATTGCCCCAGCCGAGGCCGACGATGAGGACGGGAAGCGCGGACGCGGCATAGAGGATGGATGCAAGCGTCGGCTGCGCCGCAGCACCCAGCACGAGCAGGGCGGCGGTAATGCCGGCAACAAAGCCGGTCGTCAGCGATTTCGCATCCAGGTTCTTCAACGTCGCTGTCCTGCTGTTCTAGCAGTTAGGGGAGGGGCTCGAGCGATCTCGCGAGAGCCATCCCCAACATGGGATTTCGCCTGATGTCGCGGGAGCGCGCCACCGGGCAGTCGGTTCCGATCCGCGCCCAACGCGGAAGGGATGAAGCCCGCCGGCAAATGCCGGCAGGCTTCGGATCAGATTAGGCGACTACGTAAGGCAGCAGGCCGAGGAAGCGGGCGCGCTTGATGGCCTGGGCCAGTTCGCGCTGCTTCTTCTGGGAAACTGCAGTGATACGGGACGGAACGATCTTGCCGCGCTCGGAAATGTAGCGCTGCAGGAGACGGACGTCCTTGTAGTCGATCTTCGGAGCATTCGCGCCCGAGAAGGGGCAGGTCTTGCGACGACGATGGAACGGGCGGCGTGCCGGAGCAGAGGATGCATCAGCCATTGTGTTTTCTCCTTGTGCTCGAAATTACGCGCGGTCTTCGCGCGGACGGCGCTCGAAGCCACCTTCACGGGGGCCACGGTCCGGACGCGGAGCACGATCGCCGAAGTCGCGGCGCGGGCCACGGTCGTCGCCGTCACGACGCGGACGGTCGTCACGATCGCGCTTCTGCATCATCGCGGACGGGCCTTCTTCGTGGGCTTCGACGGCGATGGTCATGTAACGAAGAACGTCTTCGTTGATGCGCATCTGGCGCTCCATTTCATGAACGGCCGGCGCCGGAGCGTCGATGTCCATGAGAGCGTAGTGAGCCTTGCGGTTCTTCTTGATGCGGTACGTCAGGGACTTGAGGCCCCAGTTTTCGACGCGCCCGACCTTGCCGCCGTTAGCTTCGATGACACCCTTGTACTGTTCGACGAGGGCATCAACCTGCTGAGCGGACATATCCTGCCGGGCAAGGAATACGTGTTCGTAAAGAGCCATGTAAGCTTTGCCTTTTCTTGCGGTTGTCGTCACCCGGATCCGGCGCTAAGCCTCACAGACTGCTCCTGTGCGGCTCGAGCCGCGGCAAGAAAAGTTTTGTGTTCGAGACGGTCGAGAGCGGAGACACGGGAGACCGGAAACCCTTATGGTTCCTGCTGCAAGCCTCGCGGCCTGCCAGCCCTCCGTTCAGCCACCAGCCAGAGGACCGGGTGTTGTGAACGGCGCGCTTATACGCGCTTTACCCACAAAAGCAAGGGCCGCACGGCATTTTCTGCCGGCGGCCCTTCGGATAGCGATCGGTATTGGAGCCGTCAGACCTGAACCAGCGCGAAGGTGTAGCCGACATAGGCAACGAGCATGGCGCCTGCCGTGAGCCTGCGAACGCCGAGATGGGACAGAAGCAGGAAGGCAAAACCGATCGTGACGCCCAGCATGACAGGCACGTCGAAGCTTCCGAAACGTGGATCGACGGAGATGGGCTGGATCACGGAGGTCACGCCCAGGATGAACAGGATGTTGAAGATGTTCGATCCGACGATGTTGCCGATCATGATGTCGGAGTGCTTGCGCAGCGCCGACATGATACCGGTCGCAAGCTCCGGGAGCGACGTGCCCACCGCAACCACGGTCAGGCCGATGACGGCTTCGGAGACGCCGAAGTCGCGCGCGAGGCTGGTTGCGCCACGAACCAGGAGTTCTGCGCCGGCGAAAAGTGTGACGAGACCGCCGAGAATGAGCGCCGCCATGAAGCCGCTGCTCAGTGTCTCGTGCTTGACGTCCTCTTCGGCAAGTTCCTCGATCGTGCCCTTGCCCTGTACGTAGGCATAGGCGACATAGGCAATGAGCGCTGCGACCATGATCAGGCCGGCAAGCCGCCCGATCAGATCGAACTGCACGAGGCCGAGCAGAAGCACGGCCGCGCCGATCATCACATAGCTGTCGCGTTTCACACCCTTGTCCCAGTGCGTGATCGGGAAGATCATCGCACAGGCGCCGATGATCAGCAGGATGTTGGCGGTGTTCGAGCCGACGACATTACCAAGCGCAATGTCCGATGAGCCGCTGAGGGCGGCGCGGACGGAGACGAGGAGTTCGGGCATCGAAGTTCCGAAGCCGACAATGACCAGCGACACGATCAGTGTGGGAATGGCGAGTTTCTGCGCCACTGCAATCGCCCCGCGCAAGAGCCATTCCGCACCGAAGTAAAGCCCGACGAGACCGCCGGCAACCAACAGATAGTCCAAGTAATCCCCCATACTTCACGAGCCCCGGGCCCAGATACGATCGCCGCCGCAAGTGGTGATGCGCAGCGGCGATGTGTAGCTCACGCTTGTTCACGTTTTTGTTGGTTGGATCGGCCGACGAAGCTCGCTCCCTCAGATCGGCATGGGATATTCGCGGTGAATCTTCGCGATTTCCTTCAAGACTTCGTCTGAGAGGGCAAGATCAGCAGCACCGATATTGACCTTCAACTGGTTCATCGTCGTCGCGCCGATGATCACGGAAGCCATGAAAGGGCGCGTCAGGCAGAAGGCGATCGCCATGGCCGAAGGGTCAAGTCCATGCGCCGTGGCCAGCTCGACATAGGCGCGCGTTGCCGCTTCCTGCTGCGGCACAAGGCGGCCGCCGATGTCGCCGTTGATCGACCCGCGCGACCCTGCAGGCTTCTGGCCGCCGAGATACTTGCCGGACAGGATGCCGCCGGCGAGTGGCGAATAGGCGAGCAGGCCCACATCCTCGTGATGCGACAGCTCGGCGAGGTCGAGATCATAGTGGCGATAGAGCAGGTTGTACTCGTTCTGGATCGTGGCGACGCGCGGCAGCCCCTTCGCCTCGGCGAGCGAAAGATATTTCTGCGTGCCCCAGGTCGTCTCGTTCGACAGCCCGAATGCCCTGAGCTTGCCGGCCTTCACGCAATCGCCAAGCGCTTCGAGGATCTCGGCGATGTCGGAAGAGGCCTGCGCCTTGTCCTGCTTGTAGGGGTTGTAATTCCAGGCGCCGCGGAAGTGGAAGTGGCCGCGGTTCGGCCAGTGGATCTGGTAGAGGTCGAGATAGTCGGTCTTCAGCCGCTTCAGGCTGGCATCGAGCGCCTGCCTGACCACGGCGCCCGTGACCGGCTTGCCCTCGCGGATATAGGGGCGTCCAGGGCCGGCGACCTTGGTTGCCAGCACCACCTTGTCGCGCTTGCCGGTCCTTTCGAACCAGTCGCCGATCAGGCGCTCGGTATCGGCATAGGTCTCCGCCGATAGGGGTGTCGTCGGATAGAGCTCGGCGGTGTCGAAGAAGTTGACGCCATGGTCGAGTGCATAATCCATCTGCTCGAAGGCTTCGTCGGCGGTGTTCTGAGAGCCCCAGGTCATGGTGCCCAGGCAGATCTCGGAAACAAGGATATCGGTTCGGCCGAGCCGGTTCATCTTCATCGTCATGAGCTTTCTGAAAGGATTGTCGTAAGGCGGTGGGAAGATCGCGTTTGTCGCAACAATTACGTCCGGTCGGGTCACAACATCAAGACGGCAGGCCTATTCCGGCTTGTTGTAGGACATCACTAGGTTCTGCCCGCCGGATCCGGAATAGCCCCAATAGGATCCGTTGACCTGCCTCAGCCGATCGGCCCGGAAAGCGAGCGGCCGCTCGTTCCGGTAGGTCTCCCCTAGAACGGGCCGAAGGATATCCGCCCAGAAATCGGCGCTGAGAAATGCGTGATAGACGCCTGCATAGGCCGTCTGATCATTTTCCGTCCGACGGGCGCCCGGGTGGAGCGGCAGGTAAGCCTGCCGCTCGGGCAGAAGCCGCCGGACTGGAATACCGAAGAAGGCGGCTTCGACAAGCGTGCCGGAGCTCAGGCTGATGAGTTCCTTCATCGCGCCGGTCGCGAGCAGCCGGTACATGTCTGACCCGCTGTCGGCGATCCCGATACCGTGCCGGGAGAGCAGGTCACGAAGCGACGCGACGGGCTCTGGCGAAAAGGGATGGGGCCGATAGCCGGTCCTTGTCTCACGGTCGAGGCCTTCCAGCACCGGTTCGAAGTCGTCCCAGGTGGCGATGCGCCCTGCATGGATCAGCGAGCTGTCGAACGGTGTCTGGCCGATCAGCAGCCGGTCAAACTCTGTCGACACCTTGTCGAAGCTCTGGCGGCGAATGGCAGACGCCTGGTGCAGCCCGACATGCGTCTCCACCTCTTCCCTCGTCAGGTGATAGGGCTCCATGGCCTCGACGACCGCCGGGATGTTGCTGTGAAAGCCGAAGAAGATGTCGTCGAGGAAGCGCAAGGGATGCCAGCGTGCATCGACGAAAGGTACGCCAAGGCGATCAAGGACGCGCTGCACGAAGGGCGGCAGCTCGAAGCCGATCACGAGGGCACCTTCCACATGAGGAGCAAAGGCAGCCACGGCCTCGGCATTGGGAACGGAATCGTAAAGCTCCGCCCAGCCGGCCGCGTCGACCGCAAGTCCCATCGCGTCATAGACGGCGCTGCCGTCGAAGTCGCTGGTCTCATCCCATTCGAGAAGCGAGACCGGCAGCCGTGTTGCTGCCCGCAATTGCGGGCCGAGAAGTGCCAGAAAGAACTCCGTATTCGTCTTGAACCCGGCGCGGGATTGGGCCTTGCCGGTGACACGCAGCAGGTCGGAGGTAACCAGGAGTCGTTCCAGTTTCATATTGTCTTTCGATCTCTTTGTGCTATGGCGGACGCGTTTGCGAGGATCTACGTATCCGAGCGCGTTTTGGACCGTAGCCAACGGCGATCGTTCCGACATGGTGGCGCCCTTTGTGGCTGCCCGGCTGGGCTTGTCAACACGTTGATGACCTGTCCCGCTGGATCTTCTCATGATCGGACAGGTTTGCTGAATAGGAGATCCCTCTTTATGAAAGTCGCATTCACCTTCCCGGGCCAGGGCAGCCAGGCCGTCGGAATGGGCAAGGACCTTGCCGACAATTTCGCCGAAGCCCGAGCAGTTTTCGCGGAAGTTGACGAGGCGCTCGGCCAGAAGCTCTCCGACATCATGTGGAACGGCCCGGAAGAGACGCTGACCCTGACCGCCAATGCCCAGCCGGCGCTGATGGCCGTATCGATGGCCGTCATTCGCGTGCTGCAAGCCAAGGGCCTGGATCTCAAGTCCAAGGTTGCCTACGTCGCCGGCCATTCGCTCGGCGAATATTCCGCCCTCTGCGCTGCTGGCACATTCTCGATCGCCGACACCGCACGCCTTCTGCGCATTCGTGGCAACGCCATGCAGGCGGCCGTCCCCGTGGGTGAAGGCGCCATGGCCGCGATCATCGGCCTAGAGCATGGCGACGTGCAGGCCATCTGCACCGAAGCCTCTGCTGCCGGCCCCTGCCAGATCGCCAATGACAATGGCGGCGGTCAGCTGGTCATTTCGGGCGGCAAGGCAGCCGTGGAGAAGGCAGCAGCCCTCGCTTCCGAGAAGGGCGCCAAGCGCGCCATCATGTTGCCGGTTTCTGCGCCTTTCCATTCGGCTTTGATGGGGCCTGCGGCCGACGCCATGCGCGAGGCGCTTGCCAAGGTCGAGAAGACGGATCCCGTGGTGCCGCTGATCGCCAATGTGCGTGCCGCTCCGGTGGCCTCCGCGTCCGAGATCGCCGAGTTGCTGGTCGAGCAGGTGACCGGTCAGGTCCGCTGGCGCGAGACGGTCGAGTGGTTCGGCGCCAACGGCGTCACCACGCTTTATGAAGTCGGCGCCGGCAAGGTGCTCACGGGTCTCGCCCGCCGCATCGACAAGAACATCAACGGCGTCGCCGTCAACGGCCCGGCCGATATCGACACGGCACTTGCCGCCCTCAACGGCTGACCGCCTCAAGAACAAGAAGGAACCTGATCATGTTCGATCTGACCGGCCGCAAGGCTCTCGTCACCGGCGCCACCGGTGGTATCGGCGAAGAAATCGCACGGCAGCTGCATGCCCAGGGCGCGATTGTCGGCCTGCACGGCACGCGCGTCGAAAAGCTGGAAGCGCTGGCCACCGAGCTTGGCGACCGCGTCAAGATCTTCCCGGCCAACCTGTCGGATCGCGATGAGGTCAAGGCGCTGGGCGAGAAGGCGGAAGCTGAACTCGGAGGCGTCGATATCCTCGTCAACAATGCCGGCATCACCAAGGACGGCCTGTTCGTTCGCATGTCGGATGCAGACTGGGATGCGGTTCTGGAAGTCAACCTGACGGCCGTCTTCCGCCTGACGCGCGAACTGACCCACCCGATGATGCGCCGCCGCTTCGGCCGCATCATCAACATCACCTCGGTTGTCGGCGTGACCGGCAATCCGGGTCAGGCCAATTATTGCGCATCCAAGGCCGGCATGATCGGCTTCACCAAGTCGCTGGGCCAGGAAATCGCCACCCGCAACGTGACGGTCAACTGCGTCGCTCCGGGCTTCATCGAGAGCGCCATGACCGGCAAGCTGAACGACAAGCAGAAGGAAGCCATCATGGGCGCGATCCCCATGAAGCGCATGGGCACCGGTGCCGAAGTTGCCTCTGCCGTCGTCTACCTCGCCTCCAACGAGGCCGCCTACATGACGGGGCAGACGCTGCACGTGAACGGCGGCATGGCGATGATCTGATCTCATTGCTGGAAAGAGCCCCTCTGCAATAGGGTGTTGACCGAGGCAAAGGGGCGAATTTCAGGCTTTGCGGCGCGCTTAAACCGTGTTAAGCGGGCCATGACTGTGAGCAGTCGCTCCGTCTCATGAGCCGAAGTTTATGCTTTTGTTTGCATAAACCGCTCTGGGTCAGGGCCGAACGGGTTTGCTGGTGGGGACGAAAGCGTCACCGGCTGAATGCAGGGCAGGGACGCCATTGAGGCTCCCTCTGAATTTTAGAAGGTCGAGGATACCGACATGAGCGATATCGCAGAACGCGTGAAGAAAATTGTAGTTGATCATCTCGGCGTAGACGCTGAAAAGGTTGTCGAAGGCGCCAGCTTCATCGACGATCTGGGCGCTGACTCGCTCGACACCGTCGAACTCGTCATGGCCTTCGAAGAAGAATTCGGCGTTGAGATCCCGGACGATGCAGCTGACTCGATCCTGACGGTCGGCGACGCCGTAAAGTTCATCGAGAAGGCCCAGGCCTGATCGATCTGACTGCTGCGGAAGGCGGGTGATAAGCCCGTCCTGTCCGCTTGGGCCCGCGATGAGCGGGCCTTGTTGTATCTGGACCTTTGTTTACAGTGACTTCGGTCAACGAATTTGGGGTGGGCTTCGCACGATGAGACGTGTCGTCATCACCGGTACCGGCATGGTATCGCCTCTGGGAGTTGGTACGGAACTGACCTGGCAGCGGCTTCTTGCTGGCCAGAGCGGCGCCCGCCTGGTCACGGAATTCGAGGTCGAGGACCTGCCGGCCAAGATCGCCTGCCGCATTCCGACCGAGGGCGAAGGTGCCTGGAATCCGGATGACTGGATGGAGCTCAAGGAGCAGCGCAAGGTCGACCACTTCATCATTTATGCGGTCGCGGCAGCCGACATGGCGTTGAAGGACGCCGGCTGGGAACCGAGCACCTATGAGGATCAGTGCCAGACCGGCGTTCTGATCGGCTCCGGTATCGGCGGCATCGAGGGCATCGTCGAAGCGGGTCATATCCTGCGTGACAAGGGCCCGCGCCGCCTGTCGCCTTTCTTCATTCCCGGCCGCCTGATCAACCTCGCCTCCGGCCAGGTCTCGATCCGCCACAAGCTGCGCGGTCCGAACCACTCCGTAGTGACAGCCTGCTCGACCGGCGCCCATGCGATCGGCGATGCTGCTCGTCTCGTGGCGCTCGGCGATGCCGATGTCATGGTGGCTGGCGGCACGGAATCCCCGATCAGCCGCATCTCGCTCGCGGGCTTTGCCGCCTGCAAGGCGCTGTCGACTGCCCGCAATGACGACCCGACTGCCGCCTCGCGCCCGTATGACAAGGATCGCGACGGCTTCGTCATGGGCGAAGGTGCCGGCATCGTGGTCCTGGAAGAGCTCGAGCATGCCAAGGCGCGAGGCGCCAAGATCTATGCCGAAGTCGTCGGCTATGGTCTGTCCGGCGACGCCTTCCACATTACTGCGCCCTCGGAAGACGGAGATGGCGCCTTCCGCTGCATGACCATGGCGCTGAAGCGCGCCGGCCTTCAGCCGAGCGACATCGACTACATCAACGCGCATGGCACATCGACCATGGCTGACACGATCGAACTCGGCGCCGTCGAACGCCTGCTCGGTGATCATGCCGAAAATGTATCGATGTCGTCGACCAAGTCGGCCATCGGCCACCTTCTCGGTGCGGCCGGTGCAGTCGAAGCAATCTTCTCGACGCTCGCGATCCGCGACAACATCGCCCCGCCGACGCTGAACCTCGACAACCCCGACGTTGAGACGAAGATCGACCTCGTGCCGCATACCGCGAGAAAGCGCGAGATCAACGTCGCCTTGTCGAACTCCTTCGGCTTCGGTGGCACCAATGCCTCACTGGTGCTGAAGCGTTACGAGGGTTGATCGGCTGAGGGCGGGGGATCGCTGATCCGCCGCCAGCGATTGCTCTGGATGAAGGCGGCGCGCTCTTGCCCGCCGCCACTTTCTGCGAGTAGAAATCATTCCAACGCCCGGCGCTCCTGCGCCGGACGACGACCCGGATTTTTGCCGCATTGCTGGATGAAACAGCCGCGACTGCGAAACAAAGAAGGATTGCCGGTGACCGACAACAGCCAGAACGGCGGTAGCCAGAACAACGGTGTCTCCTTCGGCCGCGATGCCGATACCCAGCCGGGCAAGGGACCGTTCATTCCAAAGTCGCCCAATGAGGCGCTGCGCCCCGAGCGCGTGCCGCAGCCGCCGCGCCGCTCGCGCAAGGCGCGCAGCCAGCTGGTGATCTTCCTGAACTTCCTGATGACCATGGTGGTCTTCGTCTGCGTCGTCGCCGTCGCCGGCTTCTTCTATGTGATGGACGCTTACCAGAAGCCCGGTCCGCTGGCGGCCAACACCAATTTCGTCGTGCGCAGTGGCGCCGGCCTCGCCGAGATCGCCAACAATCTCGAGCGCAATGGCATCGTCTCCGACGCCCGCATCTACCGCTACGTGACCACCACCTATCTCGAAGAGGGCCAGACGCTGAAGGCCGGCGAATACGAGATCAAGGCGGGCTCCTCAATGAAGGAGATCACGGCGCTGCTCGAGTCCGGCAAGTCGATCCTCTATGCGGTGTCCTTCCCCGAAGGCCTGACCGTCAAGCAGATGTTCCAGCGCCTCGCTGCCGATCCGGTGCTCGAGGGCGACCTGCCGACGGAGTTGCCGCCGGAGGGCAGCCTGCGCCCGGACACCTACAAGTTCACCCGCGGCACCAACCGTGCCGAAATCGTCGCCCAGATGCGTGCTGCCCAGGAGCGCCTGATCGACCAGATCTGGGAGAAGCGCGATCCGGACCTGCCGGTGAAGACAAAGGAAGAATTCGTCACGTTGGCATCCATCGTGGAGAAGGAAACCGGCAAGGACGACGAACGCGCCCATGTCGCGTCCGTCTTCATCAACCGCCTGAACAAGGGCATGCGGTTGCAGTCCGACCCGACCATCATCTACGGCCTCTTCGGTGGCGATGGTAAGCCGGCGGACCGCCCGATCTTCCAGTCGGACATCCGCAAGGAAACACCTTACAACACCTATGTGATCGAGGGCCTGCCGCCGGGTCCGATCGCCAATCCGGGCCGCGCCGCCCTCGAAGCCGTCGCCCATCCGTGGAAGACGGACGACCTCTACTTCGTCGCCGATGGCAGCGGTGGCCACGCCTTTGCTGCCACGCTAAAGGAGCATAACGAGAATGTCCGGCGCTGGCGCAAGATCGAGGCCGAACGCGCCCAGACGCCGCCGGCAACGCTCGATGTCGAGCCGGAAGTCGATCCGACGGCCAACAACTGAGACCGGGCTTAAGGGGCGGGGACATGACACTGCAATCCATGACGGGCTTCGCCCGTGTCGAAGGCTCGTCCGGTCGCTACCGCTGGGCCTGGGAGCTCCGCTCGGTCAATGGCAAGGGGCTCGATTTGCGCACGCGTCTGCCGCAGGGCCACGAGGCGCTGGAGACGGATATCCGCCGCTTGGCTGGCGAGCGGCTGACGCGCGGCAACCTGCAGATCGGTCTCTCCGTGACCGTCAGCGAGAATCGGGTGGAGGCGGTGCTCAATCGCGACGCACTGGCAGCCGTCCTGGCACTGCGCGATGAACTCGGCCCCGAGGTGCTAGATCCGGCGCCCCTGCGGCTCGACACACTTCTTTCAATCCGCGGCCTCGTCGACATGCGTGAGGCGACCGACGACGCCGAGGCGATTGCCGCGCGCGACGCCGATATCCTTGATGGACTTGAGCGCGCCGTCTCCGCCCTTGCCGACATGCGCACGACAGAAGGTGCCGCCCTGCGCCGGATCCTCGAAGAGCAGATCACGCGCATCGAAGGCTTGGCCTTGCAGATCGAAGCGGACCCCTCCCGTTCCCCGGAGGAAATTGCCCGCAGGCTGGAGGCTCAACTCGCTGGTCTCATGGACACGGCGAACGGTCTCGACCGCGACCGGCTGCATCAGGAAATCGCGCTGATCGCCACCAAGGCGGATCTGCGCGAAGAAATCGACCGGCTTAAGGCGCATGTGACGGCGGCCCGCGAACTGCTGGCCACCGGTGGTCCGGTCGGACGCAAGCTCGATTTCCTGGCGCAGGAATTTAACAGAGAATCAAATACTATCTGTTCCAAATCCAATGCCGTCGCAGTGACAGCTGCCGGCATTGAATTGAAGGTCGTCATCGACCAGTTCCGCGAACAGGTTCAGAATCTGGAGTAGTCCATGGCCGCTGCCGCCCCTCAATCCGTCAAGATCGCAAGGCGCGGCCTGATGCTGGTCATCTCCTCGCCCTCCGGTGCCGGCAAGTCGACCATTGCCCGCACGCTGATGGACCGCGACCAGCAGATCAGCCTGTCGGTCAGCGTCACCACGCGCCAGCGCCGTCAGAGCGAGATCGAGGGCGTGCACTACCACTTTGTCTCCCAACGCGAATTCGAACGCCTGCGCGACAGCGATTCGCTCCTCGAATGGGCGCAGGTTCACGGCAACTATTACGGCACCCCGCGTGAAGCCGTCGAAACGGCGATGGGCGAGGGGCGTGACATGCTCTTCGACATCGACTGGCAGGGCGCCCAGCAGCTGCAGGAAAAGATGTCGGCCGATGTCGTCTCGATTTTCATCCTGCCGCCAACCATGGCGGAACTCCAGTCGCGCCTGCATCGTCGCGCCGAGGATACGGGAGAGGTCATCCAGACACGCCTCAACAATTCCCGTGCTGAGATAAAGCACTGGCGGGAATACGACTACGTCATCGTCAACGACGACCTCAACTCGGCCTTCGACGCCGTGCAGTCGATCGTCAAGGCCGAGCGCCTGCGCCGCGACCGACGCCACGGCCTCTTCGATTTTGTCGAGGGGCTTATCGCGTAACGGTGGAGCGGCTGGATCTTGACACTTATCAAGTGAGTTAGATTTAGCTAAAATTAATCGCAACCCTTTAGGGTGCCGCGCTGAAACACGCTTTCAACGCGACACCTGGGGATGCGAATGCGAATTATAGATATTGCTGTGAAATGGCGCCTGCTTGCGGCCCTGACCTTGCCGGTGGTCGCGACCGTCGCGCTCGCGGGTCTCGAAGTCCGCAACAGTGCGAGCGACTATTACCAGGCCAACAAAATGGTGTCGGTCGCAGGCGATATTGGCGCCATCGGTAACCTGGTTCACGACCTTCAGGTGGAGCGCGGACTGACCGCCGGTTTCCTGGGATCCAAGGGCACCAAAGGGGCCGAAGCGCTTCAGGCGGCACGTGCCAAGACAACCGAGAAGACGCAGCCGATCGTCGATCTGATGCAGGCGATCAGGGGAAGTGAAGAGGCCTCAATCGCATCCATGGCTGCGGAGGTCTCCGATGCCTTCGGCAAACTCGCGGAGACCCGCGCGGAAGTGGATGCGCTGAAGCTCCCGGCCCCGAAGGCATTTGCCTATTACTCGACCTCCATCGCCGGGTTGATGGCTTTGGCGCAGGACTATTCTCTCCTCCATGCGCCAGAAGGTGCCGCGGGGCCACTTGTCGCCCATGGCTTGATCATGAATGCCAAGGAACTTGCCGGTCAGGAACGCGGCATGGGCAACGGTTTCATCAGCGCAGGCGCTTTCGACCCGGCCCGCTTCATGACTTTCGTCGGCCTTGGCGGCGCACAGCGGGAACTCATGGCCAAGTTCCTGGCTCTGTTGCCGGCGGATCTGCGCAGTGAATACCAGCCTGTGCTGGCTGGCGAGCATCTCGGGCGCCTGGAGGAGTTCCGTGAGAGATTGATCGCGGGCGGCGTGTCAGCGCCGCTGACCGATCTGGATGCCGGCACCTGGTTTGCGCACGCGACCAAGCAGATCGAGCAGGTCAAACAGGTCGAGACTGCCTTGGTTGAGCGTGTGGCGCAGGCCTCCGCTACTCAGGCGGAGAGCGCCTGGTGGCGGCTGATGACTGTCGGGGGTGCCACTCTCGTCGGTTTCGTCTTGACCTTCGTGATCGTCAGCTCGCTCTCCTATACGGTCATCCGTCCAATCGGGCTGCTCACCGAGGCTGTGGAACGGCTTTCGCGCGACGAGATCGACGTTCATCTGATCCATTCGGAGGGCAAGGACGAGATCGGCCGCATGGGCATGGCCATCCGCCATTGCGTCGAGAACAGCAAGATCAAGGCAGAACGGGAGCGTGACGAGCAGGAAAAGGTCGAAGCCGAGAAACGCGCAAGCGAACGTGCAGCCGAGCAGGAACGAGCCGAGCGTGCCGCCGAGATTGCCCACGCCGTCCACGAGCTTGCGGCCGGGCTTGCCGCTCTCGCACGAGGCGAGACCGGCTTCCGCGTGCACAAGCCCTTTGCCGGCGATCTGGAGCGACTGAGGAGCGATTTCAACGATTCCATGAGCAAGCTGCATCAGGTGGTCGAAACCATTGCCCAGAGCTCTGACACGATCCGCGGAGGATCGGACGAGCTCCGCGCCTCAGCCGACGAATTGTCCCATCGGACGGAGCGACAGGCGGCAGCCCTCGAACAGGCATCGGCGTCGCTCAGCGAGGTGACCGGCAATCTCTCCAATTCCAGCAGGCGGGCGGAGGCCGTGGGCAAGCTGGTCGAGACCACGGCGGCAGACGCCATGCAATCGGGGACCGTTGTCGCCAACACGGTTGAGGCGATCTCCCAGATAGAGCAGTCCTCCGGCCAGATCGGCCAGATTATCTCCGTCATCGACGAAATCGCCTTCCAGACGAACCTCCTCGCCCTCAACGCCGGCGTCGAGGCAGCCCGGGCCGGAGACGCTGGCAAGGGCTTTGCTGTGGTGGCGCAGGAGGTTCGAGAGCTCGCGCAGCGGTCTGCAACAGCAGCCCGGGAAATCAAGGCCCTGATCGAGCGGTCGAGCAAGGAGGTGCAGCTAGGGGTTCAACTCGTCGGCGAAACAGGCAAGGCCCTGCGCCAGATCGAAGTCAACGTCTCGCGGATCAACCATGAGATCGTCGAGATTGTCCGTGCCTCGCGGGAGCAGTCTGCCTCGATCGGTGAAATCAACGCCGCGATGGGCCAGATGGACCAGGTGACACAACAGAATGCCGCCATGGTCGAGGAGGCAACGGCAGCGACGCATTCGCTCGGCGTCGAGGCCCACCGCCTCTCGGAACAGGTTCAAATCTTCCGTGGTGGCCGCTCGGCCGGTAGCCTGAAAAGGGCGGCCTGAGCAAAGCCCGCCTGAGCATCTCATACGCCGCGCCCGTCACGTCATGAGGAGTGACGGGCGCGGCGCTTTTCATTCGCCTCTTGGGAAGCGCTGGCTCTCCTCGAGGATGTTGAGGTCCATGTGGTTGCGCATGTAGCGCTCCGAGGCCTTCTGCAGCGGCTGGTAGTCCCAGGGGAAATAGGCGCCGTTGCGCAGCGCCATGTAGACGATATGCCGCCGTGCCTGACTTTCGCGAACCGCCGCATCGAAGCGCGACAGATCCCACCGCCTTGAGGCATCTTCGCTCAGTGCTTCGAAGATCCCCGCCGCAGCCGGATCCTCTGCGAGATTGGTCATCTCATACGGATCGGCTTCGAGATCGGTCAGGATCGGCGGATCCGCCTCGCAGAGCGTCAGCTTGTAGCGTTCGTTGCGCAGCGCCACCATCGGGCTCACCGTCCCCTCGGCGGCATATTCCATCGGGACCATGCCACGCCCACCGGTTCCCGTTGCCAGCGGCATTAGATCCTCGCCATCGGTCCAGTCGCGGATCGTCGAGATGTCGATGCCGGCAAGGCCGGCGAGCGTCGGCGTCATGTCGAGCGTCGAGACCGGCGTCGTGACCAGTCGTCCCTCGACACCCGGTATGGCCATCATCATCGGTACACGGGCGGAGCCTTCGAAGAAGTTCATCTTGAACCAGAGACCGCGCTCGCCGAGCATGTCGCCATGATCCGACACGAACAGCACGATCGTGTTGTCCGCCATCCGCGTGCGTTGAAGCACATCGAGAATCTCGCCGATCTTGTCATCGACATAGGAAATATTGGCGAAATAGCCGCGTCGGGCCCGCGCTACGTGCTCGTCGGTGATGTCAAAGGCAAGATGGTCGCAGGCATCCATCAGTCGCCTCGAATGCGGATCCTGATCCTCATAGGGGATCGCTGGCACGCTGGGCTGCAGGGAAGGGCAGTCCTCGTAGAGGTCCCAGTATTTCCGGCGCGCCACATAGGGGTCGTGCGGATGGGTGAAGCTGACCGTCAGGCACCAGGGGCGCTCGTCATGGCCGCGCGAAAGATCATAGAGCCGACGCGTGGCGTTGTAGGCGACCTCGTCGTCATACTCCATCTGGTTGGTGATCTCTGCAACACCCGCACCCGTAACGGAGCCGAGATTGTGATACCACCAGTCGATGCGCTCGCCGGGCTTGCGATAGTCGGGGGTCCAGCCGAAATCGGCGGGATAGATGTCGGTCGTCAGCCGCTCCTCGAAACCATGCAGCTGGTCCGGCCCGACGAAGTGCATCTTGCCGGAAAGGCTCGTCTGGTACCCGGCTGCCCGGAGATGATGGGCGAAAGTCGGGATGTCGGAGGCGAACTCGGCAGCATTGTCGTAGACGCGGGTGCGGCTTGGCAATTGCCCGGACATGAACGAGGCGCGCGCCGGTGCGCAGAGCGGGCTTGCCGTGTAGGTGTTGGCGAAGCGCACGGAGCGCTTCGCCAGGGCTGTAAGATGCGGGGCATGCAGGAAATCGGCGGGACCATCCGGAAAGAAGGTCCCGTTGAACTGATCCACCATCAGGATCAGGATATTCGGGCGCGAGGTCACGGTCATCAACCTCAGAGACCGAGAGCGGACTTGACCGCAGCGTCACCCGGCTGACCGTCAAGGGTCGTGACACCCTTCAGCCATGTGTCCAGCACGGCGGGATTGGCCTTCAGCCATGCCGATGCGGCTTCCTTGGAGTCCTTGCCGCCAAGGATTTCACCCATCAGCACGTTCTCCATGGAGACGTCGAACGTCATCTGCTTGAACAGCGTTGCAGCATTCGGGCAGCTTCCGCTCCAGCCAGTCCGCGCTAGGGTGTAGACTTCGGCGCCACCATAGTTCGGGCCGAAATAGGCGTCCCCGCCCGACAGATAGGTGATGTCGAAACGCTCGTTCATCGGGTGCGGCGCCCAGGCGAGGAACACGACGCCCTTGCCTTCCTTCGAAGCGCGCTCGACCTGGGCCAGCATCGCCTGTTCGCCCGATTCGACCAGTTTCCAGCCTTTGAGGCCGAACTCGCCGGCATCGATCATCTTCTGAATATTGGCATTGGCCGGTGCGCCGGGCTCGATGCCGTAGATCTTGCTTTCGAACTCGTCGGGGTTCTTGCCGAGATCGGCAAAGTCCTTGATGCCCTTTTCGGCAGTGGCCGTCGGAACGGCGAGCGTGAACTTGGCGCCTTCGAGGTTTTTCGCCACGACCTCGATTGCCTTGGCAGCATTCAGGTCGTCGATGAAGGCCTGCTGCGCCGGCATCCAGTTGCCGAGGAAGACGTCGATCTCGCCGTTCTTCATCGACTGGTAGCCGATCGGCACGGAGAGCGTCTTGACGTCGGGCTGGTAGCCCAGGGCCTCAAGCACGACGGAGGCAACGCCATTGGTTGCGGTGATGTCGGTCCAGCCGGGATCCGACAGCCGGACGGTCTTGCAGCTGTCTGCATCGGCCGCAGCCGCCGTCGAGGTGAGGAGCATCAGAGCCAGAGCGGCGAACCCGCCGAGACCCGTGCGATTGTCGAATGTCATGCGCATGGTAGTTCCCTCTTTTTGTGCTATTGTCTGCCCTTATTGAAGATGCGCGACTTGCTGCTGTGAAGCGGGAGATTTTTGATGTTTGACATAAATTGGATCTATGTCTGAGCCGCAGGTCGATCTTGCCTGGATGCGTCTTCTGGTCGAGGTCGACAGGAAGGGCTCCCTGTCTGCTGCCGCGGAGGCGCTGGGGCTCAGCCAGCCTGCGGTGAGCTATCAGATCCGGTTGCTGGAGCAGCGCTTCGGCCTGCCTCTTCTCCAGCGATTGCACAGGGGCGTGCGCTTCACCGAAGAGGGACGCCGCCTGCTGGAGATCGCCGAGCGCACCGTGTCGGATGTTGACAGCCTGCAGCGCAGCCTGCGCACGGCCCGCCGCGGTCCAACGGTACGTCTGGCTACGGATTATGCCTTCTCGAGCCTGTGGCTCATTCCGCGCATGCATGTTTTCCGGCAGAGCCATCCGGAAATCGATCTGCAGATCGTTGCCACCCAGCGCCTCGGCCATCACTGGCGCGAGGATGCCGACCTCGCGGTTGCCTTCGGAACGGGGAGTGAGTTTGGTGCCGGTGCGACGCTTCTGATGCCGGAGCGGGTCATCCCCATCTGCACGCCAAGCATGTCCCGCGATCTGCCGAAGGGCTGTCTCTCGTCCGTCGAGGAGGTGCCGCTGATCCATCTTGATGCCGAGAACATCTCGCCCTGGCTCGACTGGCCTTCCTATCTGGCCCGTCTGGGGCTTCCCGAGAACCCTCAGGCCCGACCGGGCGACCTGCGTTTCAACACCTATGCGCTTGTTGTTCAGGCCGCCATGGCTGGCCAAGGGGTTGCACTCGGATGGCTGGGTCTCGTCGACCACCTGCTGGATGCCAATCTTTTGGTCGCTGCCGGCGAGATGCTCTCCGTTCCCGGGCGGGGGTACTGGCTGGTCCCCGGCAGCAAGAGTGATGCGGTCTCCCATCTTGCCGGGTGGCTCGTCGCAGAGGTCGCAGACCGGGGCGAGGAACAGTTGGGCGATTGAACAGCAATGAAATTTGCCTATCGCTCAACTTGCGTAATTGAAGCATAGCTAATGTTTAACCATTGTACTGCAAGATCCCACTGACGTTATAGTTGCGGGGCCGGGTGGCCCGCACATCGAATGCTGGGGATCGAGATGCGATTGACGGATGTTTCTGTTACCTGGCGCCTTGCGGTGGCTCTGGCCATTCCGCTGGTTGCGCTGGCGGGTCTGGCCTATGTCGAAGTCAACACGACCTTTACTGCCTACCAACACGCACGCCATCTGGGCGTCGTCAGCGCCGATCTCGGCGTCATCGGCGATCTGGTGCACGCGCTGCAGGGGGAACGCGCCGAAGCGGTGGGTGTCCTCGCCTCTGGGGGAAAAGAGCATCGGGCCGAACTTGAGGCGACGCGTGAGAAGGCGGCTCCGGCCCTGAGCCAGATGGACCATGTGCTCGAAGACATAAAAGCCGAGGGCGATCCGACCCTCATCCGCCATGAGGAAGAACTGGCCGCCGTACTGGCGAGGCTCCCGCAAGTCCGCGCCGCGACGGACAATCTGAGCATGGCTCCCACGGATGTCTTCGTCTACTACACCGATCTCGTTCATCGCCTGATGAACGTGTCGCGCGAATTCTCCCTGGCTGCGGGCGCCAAGGGCGTCGTCGGAAAGATGATGGCTTACAGCCTTCTGATGAATGCCAAGGAGGTTGCCGGGCAGGAGCAGAACCTGGGTCACGCCTTCATCTCCCAGGGCAAGTTCGACGAGGCGCATTATCTCGATTTCATCGGCATGTTCGGTTCGCAGACCTCGTTGATCGATCAGTATCTCGAATTGCTGCCGGACGAGGAGCGGGAACACTACCGGCAGTCCCTGCATACGCCGGACGCCGACGCGGTGGAGGCCATTCGCTCGCGCATGATGCTAGGCGGGGTCTCCGCCGACCTCAGCACTATCGACAGCCGTGAATGGCTCGAGCGCTCGGCCCATCGGATCGAGCGGTTGAAGGAGCTGGAGAACGAGACGCTCGCGACGATCATGGTTCAGGCCAAGGCAATGGCGGACCAGGAATACCAGCATCTGCTTCGGGTGGCCGGGATCACCGGTACGGTCCTGACATTTGCCTGCTTCTTTGCCATCTCACTGTCGCTGACCGTCGTGCGGCCGCTGCGTCGCCTGACGCGGACGATGAACGATCTTGCCGCCGGCCGCGTGGATGTTGACCTCATCCAGTCGGAGAGCAAGGACGAGATCGGCCAGATGGGCCGCGCCGTAACCGAATACATCGCGCTGGCCAAGGCGCGGATGGTAAGGGAGCGCGAAGAGCAGGAACAAGCCGAGCGCCTCAAGCGCGCCGCAGAACTGGAAGCGGAGCGCGAGCGGGCGGAGCGCGCCGCCGAGATTGCCTTCGCCGTCGAGCAATTGGCAAGCGGTCTCGATGCGCTGTCCTCCGGCGAGATCGGTTTCCGTCTGTCGAACCCCTTCGCGCCGTCGCTCGATCCGCTGCGCACGAGCTTCAACGGTTCGATGGAGCGTCTTTGCGGCGTCATGTCGACTATCCGTCAGAGCACGGGGCACCTGCATGGTGGCTCCCAGGAATTGCAACTCGCGGCCGACGATCTCGCGCGCCGCACCGAACGGCAGGCTGCGGCGCTGGAGGAGGCATCGGCCTCCATCAGCGAGATCACTACGGCCATGTCCAGCTCGACCCAGCAGGCGGAAGAGGCTGGCAAGCTGGTGCGGGAGGCGACAATCACGACCCAGAAGTCGGGAGCCGTCGTCTCCGATACGGTCAAGGCAATGCACCATATCGAGCAATCGTCGGGTCAGATCAGCCAGATCATCACTGTCATCGATGAGATCGCCTTCCAGACAAACCTGCTGGCCCTGAACGCAGGCGTCGAGGCGGCTCGTGCCGGCGAAGCCGGCAAGGGCTTTGCCGTCGTTGCCCAGGAGGTGCGGGAACTCGCACAGCGTTCCGCCAATGCCGCCCGCGAGATCAAGTCGTTGATCACCCGTTCGGCACAGGAGGTCGAGGCCGGCGTGCGTCTGGTTCATGAAACCGGCGACACTCTGAAGGGCATCGAAGATTACGTCATGAAGATCAACGAGCGGGTAGCGGCCATCGTCGGCGCGGCGCAGCAGCAATCGGCAGCCTTGAACGAGATCAGCCAGGCCGTCAGCCAAATGGACCAGGTGACCCAGCAGAACGCAGCCATGGTCGAGGAGGCGAGTGCGGCCACCGCAAGTGTCGCGGCCGAAGCGGATCGTCTGAACGCCCAGATCGCGCTCTTCAAGCTGCCCATGAACGAAAACCGTCAGCGCGGCCGCGAGGCCGCCTGACTGGGCGTTCGACGCCTGGTCAGAGAAGGTTGGCGATCCGGCAGAATTCCTCGACGCTGAGCGTTTCCGCCCGGCGTTGAGGATCGATCTCGGCCCGGGCGAGCAGCGCCTCGCCGCCGATCGGCTTTAGGCTCTGTCGCAGCATCTTGCGTCGCTGCCCGAAGGCGGCGAGCGTCACCTTTTCCAGCTTTGCTGCATCACAGGGCAGGGGTCTTTCGATCGGCTCAAGATGCACGACGGTCGAGGTCACCTTGGGTGGTGGCGTGAAGGCCTGGGGCGGAATGTCGAACGCCATATGCGCTTGCGTTCGCCAGCCGCAAAGCACGCCCAGCCGTCCGTAGTGATTGTCGTCCTCGCGCGCCACGATCCGTTGTCCCACCTCTTTCTGGAACATCAGCGTCAGGGACTGCCAGAAGGGCGGCCATTGCCGCGGCAGGAGCCAGTTGACGAGCAATTGCGTGCCGACATTATAGGGAAGGTTGGCGATGATCTTGACGGGTTCGCCCGGTGCAAGGGTCTCGAAATCGGTTTTCAACGCGTCTCCCTCGATGACGTCGAGGCGACCGGGATAATGGTCGGCAATTTCCTGAAGCGCCGGCAGACAGCGGGCGTCGCGCTCGATGGCGATGACCCTCGTGGCGCCGAGCGCAAGAATGGCCCGCGTGAGCCCACCTGGGCCGGGCCCGACCTCAATAACCGTCACGCCGTCAAGAGAGCCTGCGGTCCGCGCCACCTTTTGGGTGAGGTTCAGGTCGAGGAGAAAGTTCTGTCCGAGTGCCTTTTTGGCATCAAGCCCATGGCGGGCGATCACGTCGCGCAGCGGCGGCAATCCGTCGAGTGCGGCCATCAGCGGGATGCGTCCTTGGCGATGCTCATGCGGTCGGCCAGTTCAAGCGCAGCGACGAGGCTGGTCTCCTTGGCAAAGCCGGTGCCGGCGAGGCCAAAGGCCGTGCCATGGTCGGGAGAGGTACGGATGAACGGCAGCCCCAGCGTGACGTTGACGCTGTCGTCGAAACCGAGCGCCTTGGCCGGGATCAGAGCCTGATCATGATACATGCAGATTGCCACGTCGTAGCGAGCGCGTGCATCGTCATGAAACATCGTGTCGGCCGGCAAGGGCCCGAAGGCGTCGATACCCTCATCGCGTAGGCGCCGAATCGCCGGACGAATGATGTCCTCGTCCTCGTGCCCGATCGCACCGCCTTCGCCCGCGTGCGGATTAAGCCCGGCGACCGCCAGCCGGGGCGTGGCGAGACCGAACCGGTCCTTCAAGTCGCGGGCAACGATCCGGCAGGTATCGACGACAAGCGTCTCGGTCAGCGCCTGGGGCACATCCTTGAGCGGAATGTGAATCGTGACAGGTATGGCCTTCAGCTTCGGCCCCGCCAGCATCATCACCGGCATCACGGCTTCACCGGTCGCTTTGGCGGCGAGATCGGCGAGGAACTCGGTATGGCCGGGAAAGCCGAAGCCGGCTTCATAGAGAACAGACTTGGCAATGGGATTGGTGACGACGGCGCGGACCTCACCGGCGAGGCAGAGCGCAACGGCTGTTTCGATCGCGCCGATGGTTCCACGAGCATTGGCAACATGCGGTTTGCCGGCGAGCACGTCCACACCCGTGGGGATCGGAAGCACCGGCACGGCGCGCCCAAAGACCTCGCTCGCATCTGCCGAGTCCGTCTCGACGATCTCCACATCCAGTTCCAGCTGCCGCGCCCGCACTCGCAGGACCGCGGGATCGCCGATATAGAGGAATGGCGGCAAGCCGCGCTCAACACGCTTGAGCCAGGCCTGAAGGGTAATGTCCGGCCCGATGCCGGCCGGGTCGCCCTGCGTGAGCGCAAGCGGAAGGACGCCATTGATCATGGATCGGCCTTTCGCCGCTTATTGCATTACGATCTGGGCCTTGGAGCGCAGTTCTTCGAGATACTTCTCGGCATTCGGGTTTTCGCCCTGCTGTTCCTTGCCGAGATCCTCGGCGCGGAACACGACCTCAGCCGCGACGTCGTCAGAGACCTGGCGCTGGTTGCAGATGGCGAGATATTCCACGCCACGTTCGGTCACACGCGTACCCGTTGTGCCGCCATTGGCCTTCTCGATCAGCGGCTTCCATTCCGGGGGCAGTTCCGGCTCCAGAACGCGACCAAGATTGCGGATGGAGACGTCGAGATAGTTCTTGGCGAATTCCATCGCCTGGTCGCAGCCCGGGAAGGAGGCGCGCGACTTTTCGGCCTCGGCCTTGCGCTTGCCGACAATGCCCTTCTTCGAGGCCGGCACCACGAAGATGACCTGCTTCAGGAAGTACTCGGTGGTGACCGGCTTCTGCTTGTTCTCGAGCAGGCGCGTCACCAGATCCTGGTTAGACAGGCGACCACGCGAACCCGCGCCGTATCGCGCATTGACGAGGCGCGGCCAACTCATCGACACCGCGATGAATGCCTTGAAATGGGCAGCCCCAACGCCCGCCTGGTCGAGCACGGAATTGAGCTGCGAAACCGTCATCTTGTTCGACGTGGCGAAACGCTCGAACGAAGCATCGACATCCGCCGTGCTGACGGACATGCCGACGCGCGCGATCTCCTCGCGCTTCAGGGCTTCATTGACAAGCTCTTCCTTGGCGATCTTCTGCAGGTTACCGCTGCGGCGCTGCAGCCTGAGGAACGCGGCGCGGCGGGCGACATCCCCGCTGGTGATCGCGGTCTTGTTCACGACGGCAACCACTGATGTCGCGGCCTGCGCCGGCGCGACGATCGGGGTGGGGCTCACGCTCAGGGACAGCGCGATGACGCCGGCAAGCAGCAGACTGGTGCCCTTTTTCGCATTAGCCATCTGTCATCCTTTCTCCGGAGGATACGGCATCATCCGGACCTACATCAATCGATGGATTTTAGAACTGCCGCACGGATTGCACAATCCGTGCGGCGAAACAATGACCTTGGCCGAAGCGTCGCTGATCACTCAAAACGTCGTATCGCTGAGATTGATCTCGCCGAGCGTGCGGAACACCAGCTTGCCGCCGATCGTCCAGTCGTTCGCGGTCTCCGCATTCGGGTCATACTTGTCCGAATAGGCAATCGAGAAGACCGTGCATTCGTCGGCATAGGAAATCCCGACGCTGCGGCGGTTGAAGGTATTCGAGTCGATGTCGTAGTTGACCGAACCGAAGACCGACCAGTTCTGGTTGACCTTGACGGTCGATGAACTGGTGACCGTCTGATTGTCCTTGTCGAACGAATAATCGGGGCGGGCATCGACCTGGGTGAAGGTCAGGCTTGTCTCGAACCGGTCCTGCGCATAAGTCGCGTTGAGATCGGTCCGACGCAGTTCGAGCGTATCCTCGTCCAGCCGGACGCCGGCGCTCAGAGACAGGCCGATCGGAAGTTCGAACCCGGCCGACGCGACGTAGTCTGAGACGTCCGTTTCGAGGCCGGAATCGGTGCCGACAGCCAGCAGGTCCTCGGTCGCGTAAGAGTTCAAGCCAGCCAGATGATAGGACTGGCCCACGACCGCGCGGACGCCGATACCGTTGTCGAAGCTGCCGGTGTAGCGCATGCCGACATTCGCGCGTGTTCCGCCCTCGACACGGTCAAAGCCCGAGAACTTGTTCCGCGAGAAGAGATTGCTCGCGTCGAATACCAGGCTCTGGGCGTCTTCGTTCGGCAGCTGCCCGGCAAAGTCCTCGTCGTTGCGCGCATAGATCTGCGCGATCGGTTCGATGATGTGCGAGCTGTTGGCCGTTGTGATCAGCCAAGGATAGCGAACTTCGACACCCGCCGTCAGCAGGGCACGGGCAGGGGCGTCGTTCGACGTGTAGTCGCCCGAGTAATCAGCGGGGTTATCCATCGCCAGCCCGAAGACATCGCCACGAGCGGCAAGCAGCGGCGTAATCTGAAGCCCGCCCGGACCGTCGAAGGTGCGCTCCCATTCGAGCTCACCCGACAGCCGGTTCATATTGCCCTTCAGGCCACGATAGACGTCGTTGGTGCCGTCACCATTCGTGTCAGCGGCTTCACCAGAGAAACGCGAGAGTGAGGTGAAGTTGAGGGTGCCGGACAACTGGCCGCCGGCCACGAGTTCGGGCGCATAATAGCTGTAGTCGATAACGGGCAGAACGGTTGCCTGCTTCTTTTCAGCTGTGTCGTTCAGATCGGCGTCCTGAACGTCGAAGTAATAGCTGCGCATGTCGAAGAAATTGCGCTCGCCGACGCCAGTCAGGTAGACGGTATTGGTGTTCGTCGACCTGTTGAGGCCTTCGACACCGTAGGTACGGGCAAAGTTGTTGTCGGTCTGGAACATCACGTCCCAGCCGAAGGACCAGCGCGGGTTGATCTTGAAATCGCCCTTGGATGCGACGAGACCGCGGAAATCGCGGCTGGCGTCGCTCGTGCCGGCGGTGAATTCATCAGTATTCATCTGACTGATGCCGGCGAGACGGATGTTCGCCTGGCCCTTCTCGAAGCGCTGACGCAGTTCCGCTTCGAGAAGAACACCCTGTGCGCTGAAACCGGTCGTGGTAATCGTAGCGTCGCGGTCCGGCGCAATCGCAATGTAATACGGAACCGAAATCCCGAAGCCCACGTTCTCACCGGAGCGGAACTCGGGGAACAGGAAGCCGGACTTCCGCTTCACCGTATTGTCCGGCACCTCGATGAACGGCAGGGTCGCGATGGAGCGGCCAAAAAGTTCGAAGCGTGCCTTTTCCAGCCGCACGGTCTTCTTCTTGCCGTCCTGGACGACGCGCTCCGCCTTCACCTGCCAAATCGGCGGGCGGGACGGATTTTCAGCGCAAGGAAGACACGCAGTATAGACGCCCTTGTGCAGGATCATCTGCGTGCCGCCGACGCGCTGCGCACTCTCGGCGACGAGACGCGTATTGTCGGAAGTCTCGACCCGCAGCGCCCTCAGGAAGCCATCGGAGAAGTTGTCCGTGACATCGAGCGAATCCGCATAGATGCGGTTGCCTGTCGGTTCCACCAGTTCGATATTGCCGGCTGCGGTAACGCGGCCCGTCTTCTGGTCGTAGACGACTTGTCGGGCGACCATCTGGTAGCCCGCATAATTGATCTGTACCGCGCCATTGGCGACAACGCGCTCGGCATCACGGTCATAAACGAGTTCATTGGCTGCAAGGAGCAGCTTCGCGTCATCAGGGAGTTGACCTGCCGTGGACGCGGAGTCCGACAGGCTCTGCGCATGCACGAGAGGCGCGGTGAGCGGCAACGCGCACACAGCGACACTGGTCAGCAGGGCTACCGAGAGCCTCCTGATATTCCCGCGGTCTTTTACCGCCACTAACCATCCTCCTTGTGAAGCAGAATCGTTGCCCCCAATGCCATCGCTACGACAACTGGGACCCAGGCCGCAACATATGGCGGCATGACGCCGCTGCTTCCGAATGCCCTAACGAGCACTGTGACAACATAAAGCACGAAGCCTGACAATATTCCACCGAGAATCACCGTTCGTGATTGGTTGATACGGCTGAATTTCAACGAAACGGTCGCCGCAATCAGCGTCATGGCAATCATCAGGAACGGCAGCGAAAGCAGGGAATGAAGCTGGGTCTCCAGTGCGTGCGGGGCAATCCCGAACGACCGGGCAACTTCAATTTTCTGAAAAAGATCATAAAAAGCAACGCTCTCTGGCTGAGCCAGTCGCTGCTGGACGAATTCCTCATTGAGATTGGTCGCAACCCGCGCTTCCGCCAGCCGGGTCTGGATCTCTCCCGGACGTGTCTCCAGCACGTCGGTAAGCATCCAGTAACCATCTTTCAATTTCGCAGTGCGTGCATCCTGACGGAGCACGATGCGCCCGTCCGGATCAAAGTGAAGAAGCACCGCATCCGCGAGCAGGGTTCCGCCTTCAAGCACGGCGCGAGCACCGAGCGCCACGTCATTGTCGCCGCTGGACTGACGGAGCCACGGGATAGGCGCGGGTTTGCTGCTGCCGGCCGTCTCCCGCCACTGCGTTTCGATTTCCGTACCCTGGCGTTTGCCCCAGGCTGCGAGCGGGTTGATCACCAGCGTCGTTGCAAGACCTATCAGCGTCGCGCCGATAAGAAAGGGAGCCATGAACTGCCACACGGAGATGCCGGCAGCCCGGGCGACAACCAGCTCGGACTTGCGGTTCAGGGTGATCAGCGTCGCCATTCCCACGAAGAGCCCGATGAAGGGCACTGTCTGCTGAAGGATCAGCGGGAGGCGTAGTGCCGTCAGGTAAAGGACGCCTGGGACGGAATAGCCGGGCAGGCCGTCGAAGCGTCCGGAGGTCTCGGTAAAGTCGATGAGGTAGGTGATCGAGATAACGCCGAGGAAGAACCAGAGCGTCGTCATCATGTAGCGGCGGAAGAAATAGAGGCCGAGCGTCCAGATCACGCTGCACCTCCAGTTCCGGTACCGGTGCCGAGACGCTTTTCCGTGGCTGCCATGAGGGCGTGAAAGACTGCCGAGACCGATTTAGGCAGCCGTGGTTTGCGATTGGTCGCGAGCAAGAATGCAGCAGCGGCTCCGCTCGCAAGCGGAACGATATACTGCAGCGGAATATAGGCCGGGGATGTCTCGGCCAGCGAGGTTACATAGTTCGACGCCCAGAAGATCGTGAGAGTCATGAGGAGTGCCGAGGCCATGGGATGGAGCCGCGCCTCGCGATGCGAGCGGGCGTCGCCACACAGCATCAGGCTGATGACGGCGAAGACCAGCGGAAAGAACGATGCGCTGATGCGACGGTGCAGTTCGGCACCAAAGTCGTTCGGATCGTTGATGTACCGCTCATCCAGCGGGTCCGGGTCCATCAGATAGAAGAGGTCACGATCCTTGGCGCCGAATCGAGCCTGGCCGCGCTCCTCGGAGAGATCGGAAAGGTCGAAGGCGTAGCGGTCGAATCGGATCACTGTCACGTCGCCATTCGGCGCCTTCCGCTGCACTTCGCCATCCTGCATGACCAGCGCTTTGCCGCTTTCTTCCACGGCCCCTTCGCGCGCGTAATAGATGAGTTCGGATGCCGGGTCGCGAGAATCAGCGACCAGAAGCCCCTTCATGCGGCGGCCGGACTGGCGCTCGGATATCTGCACAAAGAGGCCCGGCTCGATCTGCCGGAATGTCTTCTCCTCGATGACGGAAGAAAGAAGGTCGGCATAGGCCGTGGCGATCATGGTACGGACGTTGACACGCATGGCAGGCTCGATGAAGCCCATCATCACGAAAGAGAAGATGCTGAGCCCCGCCGCAAGCAGGATCAACGGACGCTGAATGATCCCTCTCGGCGCTCCGGCCGCATCGATGACGGCGAGTTCCGAATCGTTGTTCATCGTGGTCAGCGTATGGGTGATGCCGATGACCAGCGCGAAGGGCAGAACGGTTGCCACGATGGTGGGCAGGATCATCGTCGCGAGCACCATGAAGGAGCCTACGGATTGGCCGCTGTCGGTGACGAGGTTGATACGCTGCAATACCTGCGTGGTCCAGATGATCGCCAGCACCGGCAGCAGTGCTGTGAGGAACATCAGGACGACCCGTCGCAGAATGTATTGTTCGAGTATCTTCATAAGGTTCCCTTGCAGGCGCGACACGCACACGCCGCGCCGAGGATCGGCTTTCTCTACGATGCTTGCGGCGATTTGGCGACCGGCGGATGATATTTTCCCCGGCTTCATGGGGCCGTTTTTTGTCTCACCGCGATAAATCGGACACGCTCGACGGCCTGTGTCGCTATCGGGGGATTGGAGCAGGAATGTCCGGTCAAACTCTTGCCATCGTTCGAGAAAAGACCATGATCCCAGAAGATCTCCCCGTCATGCCATTCAAGGTGCCTCATATGTCGCTGAAACTCGCCGTCTCCCTTGCCAAGACCCATGCCGCAACAGGTGGCATCGCCATCTTGTTGACGACGTCAGGCGCAGACATGCCGGCCGGGGCTTCCGACGCAGATCCGGCTGGTATCTATGCGCGTGCCGCCAAGGCCACCAAGTTCACCGGAAAGTCTCTTGGCACGCTTGATATCGTCGCGCCCCATGGTTCTCCGCTCGACCGTATCGTTGTCATCGGCCTTGGCAAGGGCGACTCGCTGACGGCGCACGACTGGCTGAAGGCTGGCGGTGTTGCGACGGCGGCCCTTAAGGGGGCTGAGACCGTGGCCGTCTATCTCGACGTACCGGGTCTCAACATGGCGCCCAAGGCGGCCGCGGATTTCGCACTTGGCATGCTGCTGCGCGCCTACAAGTTCGACGCCTACAAGACCAAGAAGAAGGCGGATGAAGAGGAGGACAAGGCCGACAAGACGGCGAAGGTCACCATTGTGACCGCTCAGGCCCCCGCCGCCAAAAAGGCCTTTGCCGAGGCCGAGGCCATTGCCGGCGGCGTGACCCTGGCCCGTGATCTCGTCAACGAGCCGGCCAATGTGCTCGGACCGCTCGAATTTGCCGCCAGGGCAAAGGAACTGGAAAAGCTCGGCGTCGAGGTGGAGATCTTGACCGAGAAGGAGATGAAGAAGCTTGGCATGGGCGCACTGCTCGGCGTGGCCCAGGGCTCCGTGCGTCCGCCGCGTCTGGTCGTGATGCAGTGGAAGGGTGGCAAGAGCAAAGACAAGCCGATCGCCTTTGTCGGCAAGGGTGTCGTCTTCGACACCGGCGGCATCTCCATCAAGCCGGCCGGCGGCATGGAGGACATGAAGGGGGACATGGGCGGCGCCGCTGCCGTCACCGGCCTCATGCACGTTCTCGCCGCCCGCAAGGCCAAGGTGAATGCGATCGGCATCCTCGGCCTCGTTGAAAACATGCCCGACGGCAACGCGCAGCGTCCCGGCGACATCGTGACGTCAATGTCCGGCCAGACGATCGAAGTGATCAATACCGATGCCGAAGGCCGCCTCGTGCTGTGCGATGCCCTCTGGTATTGCAACGACCGCTTCCAGCCGGCTTTCATGATCAATCTCGCCACGTTGACGGGTGCCATCACGGTCGCCCTCGGCAATCTGCATGCCGGCCTTTTCTCCAACGACGACGACCTCTCGGAAAAACTGCTCGCCGCCGGCCTGACGACCCATGAACGTCTGTGGCGCATGCCACTCGGCAAAGATTACGACAAGCTGATCGACTCGAAATTCGCCGACATGAAGAACACCGGCGGGCGTCAGGCAGGCTCGATCACCGCCGCCCAGTTCCTGAAGCGCTTCGTCAAGGACACGCCCTGGGCGCATCTCGACATCGCCGGCACGGCCATGGGCTCGCCGAATGACGAGATCAATCAGTCCTGGGGGTCGGGCTACGGCGTACGCCTGCTGGATGAACTCGTGCGCGCCCACTATGAAGCCTGATGCCGGTGACTGCGCCCGTGGCCGAAGTGCTCTTCTATCATCTGACGGAATCGAAGCTGGAAGACGCTCTGCCGCCGCTTCTGGAGAAAAGCGTCGAGCGCGGCTGGAAGGTTGCGGTGCAGACCCGTGATGCCGAGCGGCGCGATGCGCTCGATGCCCATCTTTGGACCTATCGGGATGAGAGCTTCCTGCCGCACGGCACGGACGAGGGGGCATCACCGGACCGCCAGCCGGTTCTGCTCACGGTCGAGCAGGGAAACCTGAATTCGGCCAGCGTCCGTTTTCTGGTGGACGGCGCCGAGCCACCGGACGATCTCGTCTATGACCGCGTGGTCTTCGTCTTCGACGGCTACGATGCCGCCCAGCTTGAAGGCGCCCGGTCGCAATGGAAGCGTCTCAAGGCGCAGGGCCACACCTTGACCTATTGGCAGCAGTCGCCTGAGGGGCGTTGGGAAAAGAAGGCCTGATCCGGTCGCCGTTGCGACGAGGCCTTCCACCGGATGTCAGGCCTTCATGATAATTTCGCGCAGGAAACTGTAACCCATCGCCGTGCGCCGAGCCATTTCCGCTGAATTGCCGGCACCGCCATGGCCGCCGGAGCCGTGTTCATGAAACAGCGGCATATGTCCAGCCTCTTCCAGTCGAAGGGCAAAGCGGCGGGCATGCGACGGATGCACGCGGTCGTCATTGCTTGAGCTTTCAATGTAGACAGGTGGATAGACCTTGTCCGACGCCGGCCTGATCTGGTGCAGCGGTGAATAGCTCAAAAGATAGGCGCGGTCTGCCTCATCGTCCGGATTGCCGTATTCGTCGATCCACGCCCTTCCGGCGGGAAACATATGAAAACGCACCATGTCGATGACCGGCACGCGGCACCATACCGCGCCGAAATCCTCAGGATAACGCGTCAGCATCACACCTGTCAGCAAGCCGCCATTGCTTCCGCCGGTACAGGCGATGCGGGAGGGCTTTGAGTAACCGCGTTTCACCAGATCGCGGGCGATGGCGACGAAATCCTCGTAGGCCTTGTGGCGACCGTGTCGCTTGACGGGCTTGTGCCATTGTGGCCCGAGTTCCGAGCCTCCGCGGATATAGGCTTGCACATAGGCGCCCCCCTGTTCGAGAAAGCGCCCGGTGGTGCCGGAATAATGCGGCGCCAGCGGAGAAGCGAAGCCGCCATAGCCATAGATCAGCACCGGCAACTCGCCCTGTGTCCATGTTTTCGGCAGCACCATGTGGTAGGGCACCTTGGTGCCATCTTCCGACGTGGCTTCCAGGAGCAAGCTGCTCATGCCGTCGGCCTCAAAATAGGCGGGAGAGGTGTCCTCTGCCACCAGTGCCGGCGGCGTCGATACAGGACGCCGGTCTCCGTCGGACAGCGCAAGCGTGTAGCGCGTCGGTGGCTGGAGGAAACCGGAGCCAATGACTGAGAGAGTATCGTCGCCCAGATGCAGATCGGCGTATAGCGGCGTGAAATAGAGCGCCTCGATGCCATCAGGCAGAGCGATGCGCTGCGGTTTCGCGTCGGCGCGCGTCAGGTCGAGCACGTAGAGTGACGGCGAGAGGCGATCGTCCACCGAATAGACTGCGAAGTTGCGCAGCAGGGTGAAATGATGCACGGCTCGCCCCGGCGCCGGCTCCACGAGAATGCGCCGCTCGGTCCCCAGCGGTTGATCGCCGAACGGTGTCAGCGCCTGGAGCACAAGGCTGCCGGATGGCACCTGTTCGTCGGTCTTGGCAAGCCACAGGACGTGGCTGTGGTTAATGTCGAAGCCGATCTCCTGCGGCAGCTGCAGTCGCCGGGCAACTCCATCGGCATCCTCGACGTGAATGCTCAGCTTGCCGATTTCGTGGTTCGCTATGAAGACACGGATCTGTCGGGTGTCAGGCCCTTCATGGCCGCCGAGGGCGGGGTCGATCACGAAGCCGTAGCCGGTCACGTCCGTCGTCGCCGCTTCGAACAGGATCTTGGCCTCCGATGGCTGCTCGCCACGCCGCAAGCGCCGTCCCACCCTTGGCCAGCCCGATTGCGTGGCGGACAATGAATCGATCGAGCCGAAATAGAGGATCTCGTCCCGGCTCAGCCAAGATGCCTGTGCCCGGACCGCTGGCGTGTCGAAGCCGCCGCTCACCACCTGCTTCGTTTCCAGATCGAACTCGAGGAATCGTGTCAGGTCGGAGCCGCCATCGGACAGGCGTAGCAACACTCGGGTGGGCTCGAAGGGGCAGGTGACGGAGCCCCCGAAGATCCATCGCTTGCCTTCCTGGGCGCAGAACTGATCGACATCGAAGACCGTTTCCCAAGGACTGTCGGCACGTGGCGCAAGGGCCGCTGGCAAGCGGCGCAGCACGCCGAGCGGATTTTCGCGTGAGCGGTTGAAGTCGAACAGCCAGTTGCCGCGACGCGTGGGCACGATCAGCCGGTCCTGGCGCTCCATCATGGCCTGCAACGCTTCGACATCGGCCTGCATCTCGGGCGTCGCAAGGCTCTCTTCGGAAAGGCGGTTTCGCTCGGCGACAAAGGCCAGGGTGCGCGGATCGTCATCCTTTTCGAGAAAGAGATCCATGCTGCTACTCCTGTCTTGTCTTGCAAATGCGATCAGGCGAGGTCGGTGCGGCTAAAATCTGTGCCCACATGGAGGAGGGCCGCCCCGGATGCCTTGGCCCCTGCATAGGAAAAGCAGTCGCCGAAATTGAGGCGAGCGGGTGACGGCCCTTGCCATAACACGAGAAGGCTTCGAGCGCAGCAAATGTGGTTTCGCGGTTCGCCGGAATGACGTCGACGTGAAGTTCGGCGAGAAACTCCATGATGAGGTTCGCTGCCTCATCCACGGCAATCTGGCGCCTGCCAGCCAACACGGTGGTCGCTTCAAAAATCACAGTCGGCGAAACGAAGAATTGCGTACCCGAGTTGGACTGGGACGCTGCGATCCGTTCGTATGCCGGTCCTTCGAGAAAATATTCGATGATGGCCGAGGTATCGAGGAACATCAGGTGTCGCCCCACATCTCGTCGAGAAACGTCTCTTGATTGAAGTCGGGATCGTCGGTTCCCATGGCTCGATAGCGCTGTTTGATGTTCTCCAGACGCTCGGCGAGCGGGGGGCGCTGCTCTTCCGCTTCCACGACGCGCTCGAGCGTCTGGCGGATCGCATCGGTCTTGGTCGGAGCCTTCAAGATCTTCTGCGCCTGTTCGGCGAGTTGGTTCACTCGTTCATCACGCACATAGAGCCGCATGGCTTCATCTCGTGAATATGCGCTGTCAAAATAGTGTATATTCAGTGGTTCAACAAGGAAGGCCAGGCCTCAGCCAGCCATGCCCTCTTCATACTCTGCGGAAAGCTCCAGCCACTGTTCTTCCGCAGCGGAAAGCTTGGCCGCCGCTTCGCCGCGCTGCTTGGCCTTCTCCGCCGCCTTGGCCGGCGCCTTTTCGTAGAGGGCGGGATCGGCAAGTTCCCTGTCGAGCGCCTGAATCAAAGTCTCCAGCTTCTTTGTTAAAGCCTCGACTTCATCGATCTTTTTCTTGAGCGGCGCGAGGCTAGCCCGCCGGTCGGCAGCCGCCTTGCGCTGCTCCGCCTTGTTGACGGTATCAGCGCCACTGTCGCCCTTGTCCTTTTCCGCCGGCTTCTTGCCCGAGGCGATGATGAGCGAACGATACTCCTCCATATCGCCGTCGAAGCTGGTGACGGTCCCGTTGTTGACCAGCCAGAGCCGGTCGACGGTTGCCTCGATCAGATGGCGATCGTGGCTGATCAGGATGACGGCGCCCTCGTAGTCGTTGAGGGCCTCGATCAGCGCCTTGCGGCTGTCAATATCGAGATGGTTGGTGGGCTCGTCGAGGATCAGGAGATTTGGCGCGTGAAAGGCCGCAAGCCCCATCAGGAGACGTGCCTTCTCACCGCCCGAGAGGTCCTTGGCGGCGGTTTCCATCTTTTCAGTCGCAAGCCCCATCTGCGCGACGCGGGCACGCACCTTGGCTTCCGGCTCAAGGGGCATCAGCCGGCGCACATGGGCAACAGGGCTTTCGTTCGGCATCAGGTCGTCAAGCTGGTGCTGCGCAAAGAAGCCGATCTTCAGGCTGGGTGCAGTCTTCAACTGCCCGCCCTGGGCCTCCAGCCGCCCGGAGATGAACTTGGCGAATGTCGACTTGCCGTTGCCGTTCGAGCCGAGCAGGGCGATGCGGTCGTCATTGTCGATCCGAAGGTTCAGGTTCTTCAGGATCGGCTTGCCGGGCTCGTAGCCGACCACGCCGCCGGAGATCGAGACGATCGGAGAGGCGGGCTGCTTTTCAGGTTTCGGGAAGGTGATCGGATGAACATGGTCCTCGATGACGGCAGCAATCGTGCCCATGCGCTCCAGTGCCTTGATGCGGCTCTGGGCCTGTTTCGCCTTGGTTGCCTTGGCACGGAAGCGGTCGATGAAGCTCTGGAGATGTTTGCGTGCGGCGTCGTTCTTCGCCTTGGCCTTCATCTGCAGTTCGTCATTCTCGGCCTTCTGTCGCTCGAAGCTGTCATAGCCACCGCGATAGAAGGTGAGCTTCTTCTGGTCGAGATGGATGATCGAGTTGACGGCGGTGTTCAGAAGATCGCGGTCGTGGCTGATGATGATGACCGTGTGCGGATAGCGCCGCACATAGTCTTCGAGCCACAGCGTGCCTTCGAGATCGAGATAGTTGGTCGGCTCGTCGAGCAACAGAAGGTCCGGCTCGGCAAACAGCACCGAAGCCAGCGCCACGCGCATCCGCCAGCCCCCGGAAAAGGACGAGGCCGGACGCAACTGCGCCTCGTGATCGAAGCCGAGGCCGGAGAGAATGGTTGCCGCGCGCGCTTCGGCCGAATGGGCGCCGATGTCGGCAAGCCGCGTCTGGATCTCGGCGATGCGATGCGGGTCGGTGGCTGTCTCGGCCTCCGCGAGCAGGGCTGCCCGTTCCTTGTCGGCCGCGAGCACGATCGAGATCAGCGAGTCTTCGGTGCCCGGCGCTTCCTGGGCAACCTGGCCGATCCGCGCGTTCTTCGGGATCGAGACGGAGCCGCTTTCGGATGCGAGGTCGCCGGTGATGATGCGAAACAGAGTCGACTTGCCCGCGCCGTTCTTGCCGACGAGGCCGGCCTTGGTGCCGGCCGGCAGGGAGACGCTGGCATGGTCAATGAGCAGGCGGCCGGCGATGCGGGCGGAAATGTCGGTAATAGTGATCATGGCTCTGGCTTTTGGCCGATGTCACGGCCAAAGGCAAGCGCGCGACGCTCTCGTCAGGCGACCTGTCGCGGTCCTGGCTTGTAGCCGATGATGGGCTGGCGTGGGTTCTGTCGCGCAAGGATCGTCGCCGTCTTGGCAATCGCGAGCCAGCTTGCGGGATCGGCCGCCTCATGCGCCATGGCATGCCCGATCGCGAGCGGCAGCCCGCCGTGTTCCGGTGAGCTCTCCGAGGCGAAGACGAGGTTGTTTTCCGCCGTCGCAAACAGCCGTTCGGAGATGATGTGGGCCTCGTCGGCGTTGATACCCTCAAAGACGAAGGCGAAGGTATCGGCTTCGATCCGGGCGATCACGTCGTTCTTCTTGATGGCCTTGCGGAAGATCGTCGCCAGCCCCCTGATCAGCTTGCTGACCGCCTCGTCGCCATACTGGTGCTGCAGGCCGGCGAGATCGAGGATCTCGATCAGGACGAGAGCACTCGGCTTGGCTGGCGATGCAGCGGCGTGGACCTCCTCCAGCGTCTGAAACAGGCTGATGCGGTTGGAAAGGCCGGTCAGGTGGTCCCGCTTCATGGCGGCCTGTGCGGCGCGAATGGCGCGATCGGCATTCTGCAGGCTCTCCAGCCCCTCTGAAACCTGGGTCGACAGCGCCGTCTCGGCCTTGACCATCTCTTTGGCGATCGAGGCGAGAAGCTCGAGTTCCCCCAACAATTGGTCGATACCGACGGACATGTCCTCGCGGATCGACCTGATCACGCCTTCGACGGAGTTCGTGAAAGCGCGCTTCTGTGTCAAGCCAAGCGACAGGTGGTCGCTCATCGTGCTCAGTGTCTTCAGTGTTTCGTCCTGCAGGCGCTCGGCCGATACACCGCAATGGCCGGGCATGCGGTGCTTGAGGCCGAGTTGATCAAGAGCCGCCTGGGATGGCCGGGCACCCAGCGCTGCAAGTTCGCGCCCAAGATCAGGATTGCTGCCCGCAAAGGCTTCATGCACAAGCTCGAAGTTGCGAGGGATCCCGGCGATCTGATGCTTCAGCATGAAGATCGTGATCTTCTGCAATTCCTCCGCTGTACCGTGCGCTCCGCCCGTATGCTGTGCTCCTTGCATGCCCGCAATCCCGTTCCTTGCCCCTTTTGGCCCGCAGTCTTGCCGAGACGGTTGCAAAATTCGTTAAGCGCACCACGCACTCCATCGGCTTGGTTAGCCGAGGATGAATGGTGCGCGGCCGCTCAAAGCCACTGCTTGCCCTCGCTGCGGACGAAGTAGATGAGGTCGAGGCTGAGGCTCGGCTTGCCCATTCCGGTCAGCCCGGCATGCACCTGCCCGCGGTGATGGGTCTGGTGGTTGAAGAAGTGGGTGAGCGCTGGCCAGAGCTTATGGCTGACGAGTTCCGGCGATGTGACCGGTGTGTAGGTGAAGTCACCGTCCAACCGCTCGGCCGTCAGGCCCTGGGCATACCGAATGATCCGCTCGTCTTCCTCCACCCGCGCCGCGCGCAGATCCGCGAAGCGCTCGTAAGGGCGCTCGTTGAGTGCCTTTGGCTTTGGACCTTCGCCGGTGAACCGGTTGAGCCAGATCCGGTCCGCAGTAACGAGATGGCTGAGGGTGGCAAAAACCGATCCAAAAAAGGCGCCTGTATCTTGGTGGAGTTCCTCGTCGGACAGTTCTGCCACCGCGGCGTAGAGGAGCCGGTTGGCCCAGGCGTTGTACGCGGCGAGCATCTGATAGTTCTGCATGTGCTTCTCCTGTTCCAAGTCTGCATCCAGTCTAGCTGCGTTCCGTCCAAATGGGGCTTATGGGTTCCATGAAAAATGCTGATTTGCATCCTGCTTTGGAATGGGCTTGTCTGGCGCGAACCAGGAGAAACCGATGACGATCACGCTCTATTCGCTCTGCGGGACTGATGCCGCTCGCCCCTTTTCGCCGCATTGCTGGAAGGTGGTAATGGCGCTGCATCACAAGGGCATCCCCTTCGAGGAGCGTCCGCTGGCCTTCACGGCAATCCCCGCGATCGAGGACGGTTTTTCGAAGACTGTCCCGATTCTGCGGGATGGGCAGGAGCTGATCTCCGACAGCTTCCGCATCGCGCAGTATCTTGAGGATGCCTACCCCGAAGAGCCCAGCCTGTTCGGCGGGCAGGGGGGAATCGCGGCTGCGCGCCTGGTGGAAGGCTATTCCCAGCATGCCGTCCACGGCGCCATCACCCGCATCGCGCTGATCGACATTCACGATATGCTGGCGCCAGCCGATCAGGCCTATTTCCGCAAGAGCCGCGAGGAGAGGCTCGGCCGAACCTTCGAAGAAATGGCCGCGGGACGGGATGCCGCGATCGCGGCCTTCCCCGCGAGCCTTCAGCCGCTCCGTCACATGCTTGCCTTCCAGCCCTTTGTCGGCGGCGCGACACCGCTCTTCGGCGACTACATCCTCTTTGGCGCCTTGCAATGGCTGAAGATCACCACGGGCTCCATTCATCTTCCGGCGGACGATCCGGTCAGTCGATGGTTCAACCGCTGCCTCGATCTCTATGATGGCGTCGCCAGAGCGGTGGCCTGAGGCCGGGGAAGAGCCGATTGTGACGTGGCTGTGAAATTGCTGGACCCCTCTTGTCTTCGTGATTCGGGGCGGGTAGATACCGCCCACTTTCCCTGACAGACAAAAGGATGAGACAGATGGCGATTGAACGCACCTTCTCGATGATCAAGCCCGATGCCACCAAGCGCAACCTGACCGGCGCCATCACCAAGGTCTTCGAAGACAACGGCCTTCGCGTCGTCGCTTCCAAGCGCGTTTGGATGAGCAAGCGCGAAGCCGAAGGCTTCTACGCCGTTCACAAGGATCGCCCCTTCTTCGGCGAACTGGTTGAAGGCATGACCTCCGGCCCGACTGTCGTCCAGGTTCTCGAAGGCGAAAACGCCATCCTGAAGAACCGCGAGATCATGGGTGCCACCAACCCGGCCAATGCTGACGAAGGCACCATCCGCAAGATGTTCGCCCTGTCGATCGGCGAAAACTCGGTTCACGGTTCGGACGCTCCGGAAACCGCTGCCCAGGAAATCAAGTACTGGTTCGCCGACACCGAAATTGTCGGCTGAATCAAGTCCTGAGGCTGAAGCCTCAAGGCATTGGAAGAATTGATGAACCGGGGCCGAAAGGCTCCGGTTTTTCGTTGTGTGATTGGCCGTTCGGCCAGCCGGCTCACGCGCCGGGGCAGGTGGCTTCCTGCGCATAATCCGCTTTCCCGTCTGCGCCATAGACCTCCGGATTGGGTGTGTAGACCGGCCCGACCACCAGCGGCTTGCCCGGCAGGACCGTCTGGTCGAGGCTGGAGGTGAGGGTCGTCTCGATGCTTTGCAGAACGTTCTCCGATCCGTCGAGTATCCGGATCGAAATCGCGTAAGGCCTGTCTTTCACGACGCAATGCACCGGTGGGCTTTCAAGCGAAACCTTGTCCCAGAACGGAAAGATCTTGGTCCTCGTGACGATGGGGGCGCCGCCCGCGGGGTTCTCGAAACTTGCCTCGGCAAAACTCGGCTCCGGCAGCGACCCGTTGCGGGCGAGTGTGACGACATAAGTCGCCTGCGCCACGCGGTAGTTGAAGATGAACACCTTGCCGCAGAGCTTCAGCGGTTCACCCGTGTTTTCCCGCTGGCAGCCGGTGAGCAAGGAGAGCCCCAGCAGTAATGCAAAGCCAATCGGGATCGCCCTCATGGCGAGACCTCCTTCTTCTTGCGATGATAGTGTCTTTGCGCCTTCACCCGATTGCCGCAGACGGCCATGTCGCACCAGGTTCGGCTGCGATTCTTGCTGCGGTCGATGAACAGCCATCCGCAATTGCCGCAGATCTTCATGCGTTCAGGCTCAGGCTCGCAGATCAGGCCGAGCGCGGAATGCGCGGTCGCAGCCTCCAGGCTGGTGTCATCAGGTGCGGCCCGCAATGCCGCAGCAGTCGCTTCCAGCAGCGCCGCAAGCTGCTCGCGGCTCGAGCGTTCGAGGACGCGATGCCGGAAATAGCCGTCGATCGCCTCCCTGAGTTTCAGAAACAGCGTTTCGTTGTCCGGCCGGACCGGTTTGAGTTCGCCGAACCGCTGCCGCTCCGCCGAAAGCCTGGAGGCTGCCTCGGCAAAGGCGGCAAGTTGTTCAGGGACGGCGAAACGATCCCGCCGGCCGTCGGGTTCGTGCCGCAGGATGACGCTGTTGGCCACATCGAGCGCCAGAGCGCCGCCCGCGAAGCGATGAGGGTTCCAGGAAAAGTTCATGCGCTCAATATAACTGGTAAAATGCTTTTTGACAGTTATAAATGCAGGTGGAGGAATGAATGGCCTACCTGCTTCAACAACTGCTGAACGCCCTGCCAATGGCGAGCCTCTATGCCTGCCTCGCCTTCGGCTATGCACTTGCCTTTGGGGTGACGAAGCGCCCGGACATCACCTTCGGCGCGCTGGTTGCCTTTGCGGGGCAGGTCTGCCTTCTGTTCACCGAATACGGCTGGGCCGATCTCTACCTCGTCCTGCCGGCAGCGCTTGGCTTCGGCCTTGCCGCAGGCTTCGCTTACGCCTTGCTCGCCGGTTTCGGGAACGCCCGTTACGTGATGATGTCGCTGCACAGGCAGTCGCCCAATGCCGTGATCGTCGCGTCGCTAGGTGTGGTGCTCGTCCTCTCCGAGGGCGCGCGACTTGCACTCGAGACCCGCAGCCTCTGGCTGCCTCCAATTGGGCAGCACTTCCTGACCCTGTTAGAGGTCGAGGGCGTGCCGGTCGGTCTGACCCTGTTGCAGATCCTGCACATCGCGCTGATGGTCACGCTGGTCGCAATCGGTCACTGGTTTCTGCGGGGCAGTCGGGCAGGGCGGCTCTGGCGGGCCGTCTGTCAGGAGCCGCTTGCGGCGCGGCTGGTCGGGGTCGACGCCGACAGGGTTTTCGTGCTCGCGCTGATGGCGGCAAGCGCCTTCGCGGCCATCAGCGGACTGTCCGCAACGGTACTCTATGGGACGATGGATTTCGGTGCGGGACTGATGTTCGGGCTGAAGGTGGTGCTGGTCGCGGCCGTCGGCGGTTATTCGCGCCCCTTGAACTCGGCGCTCGGTGCGGCAGCCGTCGCTTTGGCGGAGCAGCTCTGGGGCGCCTACGGTCCGCTGATTTGGCGTGATGCGGTGATCATTTCTGCGCTGGTCTGGCTTCTGGTCATCAGCCGCCGCGAGCGGATCATTCCTTGAGCCAGCGATCCCGCGCGCTGCCGTCAGCATCCTTGGCCTCGACCCAGCCGCCGCTCGTCCCGTCCCGCCCATGCTCCTTCTTCCAAAAAGGAGCGGAGGTCTTGAGAAAGTCCATGACAAAGCTGGCGCCGTCGAAGGCTGCCTGCCGATGCGGTGCCGCGGCAATCACCAGCACGATCTGCTCGCCGGCGTGGATCCGCCCGAAACGGTGGATGGCGGTCAGGCCGAGCAGGGAGAAGCGCTCGATTGCCAGTTCAGCGATGCGGCGCATCTCCGCTTCTGCCATTCCGGGATAGTGCTCGAGTTCGAGCGCATCAAGCTTGCCCGCCTCGTCACGGCAGAGCCCGACAAAGGAGACGAGGGCGCCAACGTCCTTTCGCCCGTTCGTCAGAGCCTGCGCTTCTGCCGCCGCGTCGAAATCGTCCCGCTGGACACTGATGGTGGGTAGGGGCTTGGCCTTCACGGCTTGTCCTCCGGCAGCGCCTCTCAGCCCCCGGTCATCGGCGGGAAGATACCGATCTCGTGGGCGCCAGAGATCGATTCGTGGTGTTCGACATGCTCCTGGTTGACCGCCACCCGGATCGCCCTGGGCACGCGCAATGCCTCGGCATAACCATCTCCGAGTGTCGAAAGCCAGGCGACGAGATCGCCTGCGCTCTTAACCTCGGCCGGAATATCGAGTTCTTCCTCCCCCTTGCCGATCCGCTCTCGGACCCAGGCGAAGTAGACGAGTTTCACCATCTCAATCCACCATGTGTTTGGCACCGGCACGGAAATAGTCGTAGCCGGTATAGATGGTCAGCAGGGCCGCGATCCAGAGGAGGGTAATGCCGGCTTCGGTGGTGTACGGCAGCACCTTGTCGCCGGCGGGGCCTGCCAGCAGGAAAGCGAGCGCGAACATCTGCGCAGTCGTCTTCCACTTGGCGATACGCGTGACCGGCACGGAGACCTTGAGCGCGGCAAGGTATTCGCGCAGACCAGAAACCAGGATTTCACGGCAGAGAATGGTGATCGCCGCCCAGAGCGACCAACCGGCGATCGTGCCGTCAGCCGCCATCAGAAGCAGTACCGAGGCGATCAGCAGCTTGTCGGCGATCGGGTCGAGCATCTTGCCGATATTAGAGGTCTGGTTCCAGATGCGCGCCAGATAGCCGTCGAGATAGTCGGTGATCGAGGCGACTACGAAGAGTGCCAAGGCCGACCAGCGGGCGAAATCGGAACTCTGGAGGCGACCTTCGAGGAAGAAGCACACGACGATGAGCGGCACGGCGAGAATGCGGGCGTAAGTCAGGAGATTGGGGATGTTGTATGCGCGCGAAGCCATGATGCCCTGTCTTTATGTCTGATGCGTCGGTAGATGATGTCTTTCGGCAGGAACCGTCAACTCAAGAATTCTGAATGAATTTTACCACGTTTGCGGCGAGCGCTTCGTTTTTTCGCGTCACTCGCCACTGCTTTCGTGGAAATGATTGTAGATCAGCCGCGCAACGGCCTCGGAAATTCCCTCGACGGCCATCAGGTCGCTGACTGCGGCCCGTGACACAGCCTTGGCCGTGCCGAAATGCTGCAGAAGCGCGCGCTTGCGCGTCGGGCCGATACCGGAGATTTCGTCGAGCGGGTTCTTCACCATCTCCTTCTTGCGCCGCGCCCGATGCGAGCCGATTGCAAAGCGGTGCGCCTCGTCGCGCATCCGCTGGATGAAATAGAGCACCGGGTCACGCGGCGGCAACGTGAAGTCCGGCTTGCCCTGGACGAAGAAGCGCTCACGCCCTGCGTCGCGGTCGACACCCTTGGCAACACCGATCGCAATCACGCTGTCGGTGATGTCGAGCTCGTCGAGGATCTTGCGCACAGCCGACATCTGCCCCTGACCACCATCGATCAGGATCACGTCCGGCCAAGCGGGGAAGGCGGCATCGGCGCTGTCCTCCGGCGCGACACTCCGGTCCGGCTTGCCCTCTTCCTTGAGCAGGCGGGAAAACCGCCGGGTCATCACCTCCCGCATCATGCCGAAGTCGTCGCCGGGCGTGATGTCGGTCGATTTGATGTTGAACTTGCGATACTGGCCTTTCACGAAGCCTTCCGGGCCCGCCACCACCATGCCACCCACGGCATTGGTGCCCATGATATGCGAGTTGTCGTAGATCTCGATGCGGCGCGGCACGTAAGGCAGCTGGAACGTCTCGGCGAGCCCGGCCAGCAGACGGGATTGCGAGGCCGTCTCGGCCAGCTTGCGGCCATGCGCCTCGCGCGCATTGGCATTGACGTGGTCGACGAGATCCTTCTTCTCCCCGCGCTGCGGCACGCTGATCGCCACCCTGTGGCCGGCCTTCTCGGAGAGTGCCGTGGCGAGCAGATCCTGCTCCTCCACCTCTTCAGACAGCAGGATCAGCCTGGGCACCGGCTTGTCGTCATAGAACTGCGCCAGGAAGGAATTGAGCACTTCCGCTGCGCTGAGCTGCGGGTCGGCCTTGGGGAAATAGGCCTGGTTGCCCCAGTTCTGGCTGGCGCGGAAGAAAAAGACCTGGATGCAGGAAAGTCCGCCCTCGTGATGGATGGCGAAGACGTCGGCCTCCTCGACACCGGCCGGATTGATGCCCTGATGGCTCTGGACATGGCTGAGCCCTGCCAAGCGATCGCGGAACACGGCAGCCCGCTCGAAATCGAGATCCTCGGCCGCTTCGTTCATGGCGCGCGCCATGGCTTCCTTGACGTTCTGGCTCTTGCCCGAGAGAAAGTCCTTCGCCTCGCGCACCAGGCCCGCATAGTCCTGGTCGCTGATCTCGTGCGTGCACGGCCCCGAACAGCGCTTGATTTGATAGAGCAGGCAGGGCCGGGTGCGGCTTTCGAAGACGCTGTCGGTGCAGGTGCGCAGCAGGAACGCGCGCTGCAGCGAATTGATGGTCCGCCCGACGGCGCTCGCGGAGGCGAAGGGGCCGAAATAGTCACCCTCGCGGGCCCGTGCGCCCCGATGCTTGTAGATTGCTGGCGCCCGGCTGTCGCCCGTGATCAGGATATAGGGAAAGCTCTTGTCGTCACGCAAAAGCACGTTGAAGCGCGGGCGCAGCCGCTTGATGAGATTGGCTTCGAGCAGCAGCGCCTCGACCTCGGTACGGGTCGTCACGAACTCCATGTGCACCGTCTCGCGCACCATGCGTGACAGGCGGTTCGAATGGACGCGGCCTTGCGCATAATTGCTGACGCGCTTCTTCAGGCTGCGCGCCTTGCCGACATACATGACCTCGCCGTCCTTGTTGAGCATGCGGTAGACGCCGGGTGCATTGGGTAGCCGCTTGACGAATTCTCCGATCAGCTCAGCGCCAGTCAGGCCCGTCTCGTCCAGCCCGTCGACATGCCAGTCGATCTCGATCCCGGCGCGCGCCGGTTCGACCTCGACGACGACATCCTCGTCGTCCTCTTCCGTCCCGTCATAGAGAATGCCGCCATCGGGCAGCTTTCCTCCATTCATTCATTGATCTCCGTACCGTGCCAAATCAGATGCTGGCCCCCATCCAAGGCGATCATTTGGCCGGTGATCGACGGCGTGTCAAAAAGAAAGCGGATCGTGCGACCGAATTCGTCAAGCGAGGGGCCGCGCTTTAAGGGGAGGCTTTCCACCTGCGCCCGGAAGTCTTCCGGTCGCTGCCGTTCCGAAATCAGCGTCGGCCCCGGGCCGATCGCATTCACCCGGACCCGAGGTGCAAAAGCCTGGGCGAGTGTGCGTGTCGCTGTCCAAAGGGCGGATTTGGAAAGTGTATAGGAAAAGAAGCTGGGCTTCAGCGCCAGCACCCGCTGATCGATGATGTTGACGATCAGCCCGGCGTGATCCTCCGGCAGCGCCTTGACCATCGCGCCGCTCAGGATGGCGGGCGCGCGGACATGCAGATCGAAGTGCCGGCCAAAGGTTTCTGCGTCGAAATCCACCGCCGTATCGTCCTCGAAGATCGAGGCATTGTTGACGAGCAGGCCGACGGGGCCGAATTCCGCCTCGGTTCTCGCAATCAGCGTTCCGGTCTCGGAAATGTTACCAAGATCGGCCTTCAGCGCGATCGCCTTCCTTCCCCGGGACCGAAGATCCCGGGCGACCGCTTCTGCCGCCTCCATCGAGCCGTTTGCATGCACAGCGACCGCGAAATCATGAGCAGCCAAGTCTTCGATGATGGCGCGACCAAGTCGTTTTGCGGAGCCGGTGACCAATGCCACCTTGGGGATGCCGTTTTGCATGGGATGACCTTGCGTCGTCAGGGTTGGTGCGCTGCATATATGGCGCTGACGCGGTATTTAAACAGCGTCTCTGCAAATCTTGTGAGGTGTTCATCTTCTGGCATTCTCAGTACAATTTGAGTATAACTTCGCGGCAACTGCCGGCGTTTCTGTAAAGGTTCTGTTAAGGTTAACGAATCGTTTGTGTCTTTTAAGCAACGTCCCGATATGGTCACTGCTGTGCCACAATGAATTCACATTTCGGCTCTTCCATTTCCTCAATTTGTATTCATTTAGACAGTCGGAACGGACAGGGAATACCCATTAACGTTCAGGCCGCCGTTGGTTCTTCGTGAAGTGCGGCCCGGAACTGAAAGGAGACTAACATGCGTACCCTCAAGATCATGCTTCTGGCTTCGGCCACCACCGTCGTCGCTTTTGCCGCCCAGGCAGCTGACGCCATCTATGAGGCACCGGAAGCCCCGGCTGCAGCTGAATCCTTCTCGGCACCGGCAGGCAACTGGTCGGGTGCCTATGTCGGCGGCGGCGTGACCTATGACTTCGGCAAGTTCACCGGTTCGACCGACGGTCGTGACGCCAAGGACATCGGCGGCACCGTCTACGGTGGTTACAACATGCAGAGCGGCTCCATCGTTTACGGTGGTGAAGCCGACATCAGCTACAACGGCGAAGACGGTTCGGCTGGCACCGACGCAACTGCAGGCAGCCTCACCGGCACCCAGGGCGTCAACGGCTCGGTCCGCGGCCGCGTCGGCTACGATCTGAACCCCTTCCTCGTCTACGGTACGGCCGGTGTCGCTGTCGCCAATCACGAGCTGAAGAACGGTGGCGACAACGACGAGAAGCTGGCTGCCGGTTACACGGTTGGCGCCGGTGTCGAAACCTTCGTCACGGACAATATCACCGCCCGCGTCGAGTATCGCTACAGCGACTACCAGAAGCGCGACTTCGACATCGGCGGCACGACCGTATCGCGCGGCTTTGACGACCACTCGGTCAAGGTTGGCATGGGCGTCAAGTTCTGATCCACACGATCATATGAACTGAGAGAAGCCGGGCATCGTCCCGGCTTCTCTGTTTCTGGGCCAGACGGCAGCCGGTCACGCCTTCGGGCGCAAGGCCGGGTAGGGCTCGAAATGCTTGGCGAATTTTGCCGGCCATTCTGTCAGCGCCGCGCGACCGTTTTCCCATTCGCCGGGAAAGCGCAGCATCAGGTAGCCGAGCGTGGCCGCCAGCGCGAAATGGCCGCCATGCAGTTTCTTGCCGATCTTCGGCAGATGCTTGTCGAGGTGGTCGAGGCTGCGATTGATCTTTGCCCACTGGCGGTCAATCGCATCCTGGCTCACGAGTTCCGGTGGCCGGAAACGCTTTTCGTAAACGATGGCGAGCAGGCAGTCGGCGATCCCGTCGGCCAGCGCCTCCAGCACCTCGGCCTCGGTGCGCCTCTCGTCCTTCTTGGGGTAGAGCCGCTTGTCGCCGATCCGGTGCAGGTAGTGCATGATTGCCCGGCTGTCGAAGATCGCCGTGCCATCATCGGTGACCAGCGTCGGGATTTTGCCGAGCGGATTGGCGTCCAGCAGTTCCGGCGGGTTTTCCGCCGTGTTGATGCGGACTTCCTCCAGTTCGATGCCGAGATGGCGGGCGGCCATGCGGACCTTGGAGGAGTAGGGCGAGGCGGGCGCGAAGAGCAGCTTCATGACGGGTTCCTGTGGCTCTCGTTGCGGGGTCAGCGCGTGGGCGGGATGACGATCTCGGATCGGCGGCAAGAGCGGCTGTCGACCTCCGGACAGGCGCGGAAGCCGAGCGACCGGTCCAGACAGATCCGGACTTCATCGACTCTCTCCCTATCACAGGTCACCGCGACTGCCGAGCGGGTGAGACCGGGGTTGCTGCGAATGAAGGCTGCTTCCACAGCCTGAGGTGAGGTCCTGCTCTCACTCTCCAATCCAGATAGTTCTGGAGGAATGCGAATGGCGTCATGGGCTTGGCGCACGAGCTTGAAGTAATCGCTCATCCCGAGGCCGGAGCAGGAACCGTGCTTGCGCCATTGGTGACCGATCAGTCCCATGCTCGGCATGATGTCCATGACCGTGCGCCCGATCCGCTCGGGCACGCGGCTTCCCTCTGGTGTAGGGCAGTTTTCCGGCCAGCCGTTTTCATTCTGCGGCCAGAGCCCGTGCACGACCCAGCCGAAATCCTTGTCCTCGCCGCATTGCTCGCGGTTGCGTCCGGCCGCCTCGCTGTCGCAGAAGGTCGGAGACCAGGACAGGGCCAGCACATAGAAATCGAAGCCACTACCTTCCGGGAGATCGGCAGCCGGCGTGGTCGCAGATCGTGCCGGGTCTGCCGACTGCTGTGCGTTGGGCGGAGGGGAGGCTGTCGAGGTGGTGCGATCACCAGGCGTTTCAACAGGCAGAAAGCTGTAGACGGCCGCAGCCGCAAGCATCAGGCCGAAGGCGATGAAGCCTGTATAGCGTCCCATCGCGCCCTCCGCTCACTCTTCCCCGCGCAGCCAGAAGCACCGATGCGAGGCATAACGATCCTGCGCCATCAGCCGCTTCAGTTCGGGAAGTGCGAGATGCAGCTCGTCCTTCAGCGTGAAGGGCGGGTTCACGATGATGAGGCCGGTCCCTGACAGGCCCGTCTGCTCGCGGTCGCTCTTCACGTGAAGTTCGGCACACAGCATCTTCGGGATATCAAGTGCCTGCAGCGCCTCGTGGAATTCCTTGATCGGTGCGCCTTTCTTGATGGGATACCAGAGGCAGTAGACACCGTTGGCAAAGCGGCGATGGGCCTTGGCAAGGCCATCCACCAGCCGCTCGTATTCGCCCTCCTTCTCGAAGGGCGGATCGACCAGCACGATGCCGCGCTTTTCCTTCGGCGGCAGATGGGCATTCAGCGTCAACCAGCCGTCGAGCTCGGTCACGCGCACCTGAAAATCGCCCTCGAACAGGCGAGAAAGGGCCCGCGAATCCTCCGGGTGCAGTTCCATCGCCGAGAGGCGATCCTGCGGGCGGAAGAGATCACGCGCGAGTTTCGGCGAGCCCGGATACTTGGTAAGCGGCCCGCCGGCCAGGCGTTCGGGGTTGAGCGCCTTCACCGCATCAAGATAGGGCGCCATGATCTCGGCCATCTTTTCCGGCAGCTCGGCGTCGATCACCTTGCCGATCCCCTCGAGCCATTCGCCTGTTTTCTGCGCCTCGTCGGAAGAGAGATCATAGAGCCCGATGCCGGCATGGGTATCGAGCACGCGGAATGCCTTGTCCTTCTGCTGCAGATAGACGATCAGCCGCGACAGAACGAGGTGCTTCAAGACATCGGCAAAATTGCCCGCGTGATAGATGTGGCGATAATTCATGAGCGGATCCGATGGCGTCGATGATTTGTTCAAATGGGGCTTTTGAGCGTTTGGGCCTTAGCCTATAACCGGCCCATGAACATCCAGAGCCCCATCCGAAACCGGTCGGTCGGTCATACGGCCTGTCCGCATGACTGTCCATCCACCTGCGCCCTCGACGTCGAATTGACGGAGGACGGCCGCATCGGTCGTATGCGCGGGGCAACCGAGAACAGCTACACGGCGGGTGTCATTTGCGCCAAGGTCGCGCGTTATGCCGAGCGGCTCTATCATCCCGACCGGCTGATGAAGCCGGTCCGCCGGGCTGGCGCGAAGGGGGCAGGGCAGTGGCAGGACGTCACCTGGGAAGCCGCCCTCGACGAAATCGCCGACGCCTTCGTCAAGGCCGAGCAGCGCCATGGCTCGGAAGCCGTATGGCCATATTTCTACGCGGGCACCATGGGCCTCGTGCAACGCGACTCGATCGAACGCCTGCGCCATGCGAAAAAGTATTCTGGGTTCTTCGGCACGATCTGCACCAACATGGCCTGGACAGGCTATGTCATGGGCACTGGCACGCTGCGCGGTCCTGACCCGCGCGAGATGGCCGTCTCCGACTGCGTCGTCATCTGGGGCACCAATGCGGTCGCCACCCAGGTCAACGTCATGACCCACGCGATCAAGGCGCGGAAAGACCGTGGCGCGAAGATCGTCGTCGTCGACATCTACGACAATCCGACGATGAAGCAGGCCGACATGGCCTTGATCCTCAAGCCCGGTACGGATGCGGCTCTCGCCTGTGCTGCCATGCATGTCGCCTTCCGCGATGGTCATGCCGACCGCGAATACATGGCGAAATTCGCCGACGATCCGGCAGGTCTCGAAGCGCATCTCAAGGACAAGACGCCGGAATGGGCCTCCGCCATCACCGGCCTCTCCGTCGAACAAATCGAGGCCTTCGCCCGCCACGTCGGGCAGACGAAAAAGACCTATTTCCGCCTCGGCTATGGCTTCACCCGCAGCCGCAACGGTGCCGTCTCCATGCATGCGGCCCTGTCGCTCGCAACCGTGCTCGGCTCCTGGCAATACGAGGGCGGCGGTGCCTTCCATTCGAACAGCGATATCTTCCAGCTGAACAAGGCCGAGCTGATGGGCACGGCCATGGTCGACCCTGAGATCCGCATGCTCGACCAGTCGCAGATCGGTCGTGTCCTGACGGGGGATGCGGAAGCCCTCCGCCATCGCGGTCCAGTCGACGCGCTGATCATCCAGAACACAAATCCGGTGAATGTCGCCCCGGAACAGCGACTGGTGAAGCAAGGCTTCCTGCGCAATGACCTCTTCGTCGCCGTGCACGAGCAGTTCCTGACCGAGACGGCGGAACTCGCCGACATCGTCCTACCCGCCACCATGTTCATCGAACACGACGACATCTATCGCGGCGGCGGCCAGAGCCATATCCTGCTCGGGCCGAAGCTCGTCGATGCGCCGCCACTGGTGCGCACCAATCTCTTCGTCATCGAGGAACTGGCAAAACGCCTCGGCGTCGCCGACCGTCCCGGCTTCGGCAAGACCGAGCGGGAGCATATCGAACACATGCTTGCCGTCAGTGGCAAGCCCGATTTCGACACGCTGATCGAGGACAAGTGGCTCGATTGCCAGCCGGCATTCGAGGACGCGCATTACCTCAAGGGCTTTGCCCATCCCGATGGCAAGTTCCGTTTCAAGCCAGATTGGGAAAACACGCCAGCCCCAAACAAGCCGCCGGCAAGGCTCGGCTCGCTTGGGCCAGTCAAGGCACTCCCGGTTTACCCTGACCAGGTGGACCTGATCGAGACCGCCGATGCCGAACATCCGTTCCGGCTCGCGACGTCTCCGGCACGCAATTTCCTGAATTCCACCTTCGCCGAGACCAAGACCTCGCGTGACAAGGAAGGCCGCCCCGAAGTCATGGTCAATCCGATCGATGCCGTGAGCCTCGGCCTCGTCGAAGGCGATATCGTGCGCCTCGGCAACGTTAGGGGCGAACTTCGTATCCACGCGAAGATCACCGAGGCCGTAAAGCCCGGTGTGCTGGTCGCCGAAGGCCTCTGGCCGAACAAGGCGCATCTTGACGGTGAAGGCATCAATGTCCTGACCGGCGCCGATCCGGCAGCCCCCCACGGTGGTGCCGCCTTCCACGACAACAAGGTCTGGATGAGAAAAGCATAAATATGAGCATTTTCGACAAGGCCCGGATCGCGATCCTGGAAGACAAGACGCTGTGGAAGGGCTGGAGCCACCTGCGCGGCATCACCTTTGACTTCTTCCGCGAGGGCAGGGCGCCGCACAGGCTCACCTGGGAAGTCTTCGAGCGCCGTAATGCTGCAGCCATTCTCCCGCACAACATCGAGCGCGACACCGTCACCCTGGTGCGCCAGCTGCGCATCGCCGCACACATGAGTGGCGACCATGCCTATCTTCTCGAGGTACCCGCCGGTTTCATCGACGACGGCGAAACGGCCCTGCAGGCGGCTTTGCGTGAAGCGCGCGAAGAGACGGGCTACAAGATCGCCAGGGCCACGCCGGCCTTCGCCGCCTTCATGTCACCGGGTTCGGTCACCGAGAAGCTCCACGGCTTCTACGCCGCGGTCACAGACGCCGACCGCATTGCCGAAGGCGGCGGGCTGGACGACGAGCACGAGGATCTCGAGGTGGTCGAACTCGCTTTCGCCGAGGCCCTCGACATGGTCGAGGCCGGCGAAATCATCGACGCCAAGACAATCATGCTGCTGCAATGGGCGGCCTTGAGGCGGAGCGCGGAGGAGGCCTAGAACCTGCCTTTTACGCCGGCCGAAATCGTCAGGGATTGAAAGTCTGCGGCAGCGGAATCGTCATAGTAGGAGACCACGCCGGTCGCCGTGTTCCGCTGCTCGACGTCGCCGCGGGTCTTGAAGATCTTCTGGAAATCCCCGGCGACATAGACGGCAGCCGAGGGCAGGATCTGATAATCAGCCGTCACGGTGGCGCCCATCATCGGGGCGAGGTTCATCCGTTCGATGAAGTGCAAATCCCGCAGCCAGTGATCATCGACATCCTTGTATCCAACGCTTGCACCGCCGCGCAAAACCCCGGAAAGGGTCAAGGCGCCCAGTTTTTGCTCGGCATTGGCGCTGAGAAACAGCGTCGGGATCCGCTGTTCATAGGTGATGCCCTTTTCGCCGTCGGCAAAGTTGCCGACAGTGTCGTGAAGCGTAACATCCGAGTAGATGTAGCTCCCGCCGCGGGCCGTCCATTTGACGTTGGTATAGCCGATGCCGCCGCCAATGCCGAGGCGGGTCGCACCGGTATCGACCAGTGCTCTCTCGGCCTCGAGCAGCACATTGATGTAGCGGTCGAGTTCTGTGTCCGGGTGCAGCGACTGGTGCGTCCAGCCCGAATAGGATGTGTCCAGCCAGTCGCGGTCGTCCATGAAACCGTCACCGCCGAGGCCGACATCGACCCGGCCTTTCAGCTTCCAGGCGTAGCCGATGTCGACTTCCGCGCCGAGAGAGCCGGTCTTGACACCCTTGCTCTCCCAGTCGAGCTGGCTGACTTTGTAGTCACCGCTATAGACATATTCACCGGCCTTGATGTTGGCCATGCCGATCCCGGCGAAGTAGCGAACGGAACCGGCAGAAGAGCTTGAGTAAGCGTCTTGGCCGAAGGCGGGAGCTGAGAAGAGCAGCGTGCCGCCGACCAAGAAGAAAGAGGCAGTCCGGAGATTGAACATGATACGACCGTGTCGAGAGAATAATCGTCACGGTTGCACATTTATGGTTAAGATAATGCTATCAGCTGCATCTGCATGTGCGATTGGGCAACAGCATCAGCCGCTGATCAATCGCGCCTCTGCATCAGTCTCTGACGCCAGCCTTTCGACGCTGCCATCGGCGCGCATGGTGACACTGCCAGAGGCCACAAGCTTCAAGGCCAGAGCATAAGTCTGATGCTCGACGGTCAGTACCCGCGCAGCCAACGTCTCGGCCGAGTCGTCGATCAGAACAGGCACCACGGATTGCGCGATCACCGGACCCTCGTCCATGCCTTCGGTCACGAAATGCACCGTGCAACCAGCCACCTTCATGCCGGCGTCAAGCGCCCGCTGATGCGTGTGGAGCCCCGGAAAGAGCGGCAGCAGGGAAGGGTGGATATTGAGGATCCGGCCGGTATGCGGACGGATGAAATCGCCGGAGAGCAGCCGCATGTAACCGGCGAGGCAAATCAGGTCCGGGCCGATCTCGGCGAGTGCAGCAAGAATTGCCGCCTCGTGCTCGGCCTTGGAGCCATAGGCCTTGCGCTCGAACACGCGTGTCGGAATGCCAAGCGCTTCCGCCTTGGCGAGACCGCCGGCCTCAGGCTTGTCGGAAAAGACCGCGACGATTTCGGCTGGATAGTCAGCCGCCTCACAGGCCTTCGCCAGCGCCAGCATGTTCGATCCGCCGCCGGAAATGAAGGCGACGACGCGTTGGCGCCGGGCGCTCATAGGGCGAGCGTACCCTTGTAGGTCACGCCATGCGCACCCTCTTCGCGGGCGATCATGCGGCCGAGGCGGGCGACGGCCTCACCTTCCGCTTCCAGCACCTTCGTCACGTCGTCCACTTTGTCGGCGGAGACGACGACGATCATGCCGATGCCGCAGTTGAAGGTGCGCAGCATTTCATTCTGGGCAACACCGCCGGTCTTGGCGAGCCAGGAGAAGACCGCCGGAACCTTAAAGGATGAAAGGTCGATCTCGGCCGCAAGATGCTTCGGAAGCACGCGCGGAATGTTCTCTGGGAAGCCGCCGCCGGTGATATGGGCGAGCGCCTTCAGAGCCTTGGTTTCCTTGATCGCCTTGAGAAGCGGCTTCACATAAATGCGGGTTGGGGTCAGAAGCGCTGCCCCCAGCGACTGTCCCTCAGCGAAGGGAGCGGGCGCATCCCAGGCAAGGCCCGAGAGTTCGACGATCTTGCGCACCAGCGAGAAGCCGTTGGAATGCACGCCGGAGGACGAGAGGCCGAGGATCACGTCGCCTTCAGCGATGTCGCCAGCCGGCAGCAGTTCGCCACGCTCGGCAGCACCCACGGCAAAGCCCGCGAGGTCGTAGTCGCCCTTGGAATACATGCCCGGCATTTCGGCGGTCTCGCCGCCGATCAGCGCACAGCCCGCCTCGCGGCAGCCGGCAGCAATCCCTTGGACGATCGCCGCCCCCTGATCCGGGTCCAGCTTGCCGGTGGCGAAATAGTCGAGGAAGAGCAGGGGTTCGGCGCCCTGGACCACGAGGTCGTTGACGCACATGGCGACAAGGTCGATGCCGACGGTGTCATGGATATTGGCGTCGATGGCGATCTTCAGCTTGGTGCCGACGCCGTCATTGGCCGCCACCAGGATCGGGTCCTTGAAGCCGGCGGCCTTCAGATCGAAGAGCCCGCCGAAGCCGCCGATCTCACCATCCGCGCCCGGACGGCGTGTCGACTTCACGGCCGGCTTGATCTTCTCGACCATCAGGTTGCCCGCGTCGATGTCGACGCCCGCATCGCTATAGGTCAACCCGTTCTTGCCAGCCTGGCTCATGCCTGCCTCCGATCCTGCGAGAATTTGGGGTGGCCATGGCATGAAGAGCCTTTGGATGCAAGCATCGAGCCGGGGAAGTGCACGATTTCCCGGCCATTCTCGGTCGCGATCGCCTCTTGTCATGGCCGATCACGCCGGAGTTCTTGACCAAGGCTTCTGCCGTAACCTATCTCCTAGTGCGGCGCCGCAGCATGACAGCCCGGCTGGGCACGGCGCAAAACACGGAACGGAGACGGACATGGCTCGCTATATCAGTGCAATCGGCCTGCGCCGGCAGGTCTTCTTCTGGCTGGTGGCGCTCGCGATCTTCATCGCCTTCCTCATGCTGTTCTCGTCGATCCTGCTGCCCTTCATCGCCGGCATGGCGCTCGCCTATTTCCTCGATCCGGTCGCCGACAGGCTGGAGCGCATCGGCTTGAGCCGCCTGATGGCGACGGTGGTCATCCTCGTTTCCTTCATCGTGGTCTTCGTCCTTTCATTGATGATCATCATTCCGGTGCTTGCGAGCCAGCTCAACGATTTCATCCAGCGCGTGCCCGAATATGTCACCCAGTTGCAGACCTTCATCGCGACCTCCAACGCTTCCTGGCTGCCGGACTGGGTAGACGGCCAGATGGGAACGATCCGGGAGAATTTCTCACGCTATCTGAGCGAGGGCGTCGGCTTCATTGGCACGCTCATCGAGCAGATCTGGAACTCCGGCAAGGCGCTGCTCGATATTGCCTCGCTGCTCGTCGTCACACCGGTCGTCGCCTTTTACCTGCTGCTCGACTGGGACCACATGATCGAAAAGGTCGACAGCTGGGTGCCGCGCAACCAGGTCGCCACCGTGCGCCAGCTTGCGACCGAGCTCGACAACACGATCGCCGGCTTCGTGCGCGGCCAGGGCTCGCTCTGCCTGATCCTTGGCATCTTCTACGCCATCGCACTGTCGGTGGCGGGCCTCAATTTCGGCCTCCTGATCGGCTTTTTCACCGGGCTGATCAGCTTCATCCCCTATGTCGGCTCGACTGTTGGCCTGCTTCTGTCGCTGGGCGTTGCGCTCGTGCAGTTCTGGCCGGACTTCATCTGGATTGGCGTGATCGCCGGCATCTTCTTCCTCGGCCAGTTCATCGAGGGCAACATCCTGCAGCCCAAGCTGGTCGGAAAAAGCGTCGGCCTGCACCCCGTCTGGCTGATGTTCGCCCTCTTTGCCTTCGGCGCGCTGTTCGGCTTCGTCGGCGTTCTCGTGGCGGTACCGGCAGCGGCCGCCGTTGGCGTGCTTGTCCGCTTCGCCATCTCGCGGTATCTTGAAAGCGATCTCTATTACGGAACCTCGGTCGTCATCGCACCGTCTCCCTCGGCCGCCGGCGAGATCGCATCCCCAAGCTCCAGAGACGTGCCAGAGGCATGAATGACTGACGCCAAGATGGCTTCCGAAAAACGCGGAGCCGCCGAACAATTGCCGCTTGCCTTCGAACATGGCTCTGCGACCGGCCGCGACGACCTGCTGGTCTCCGAGCGAATGGCCGCTGCCGTGTCGATCGTCGATGCCTGGCCAAACTGGCCGTCACCCGTGGTGATCCTTGCGGGGCCGGAAGGGTCGGGCAAATCGCATCTCGCCCAGATCTTCCGCGAGGTGTCCGGGGCGACCGATATCGTTCCGCAGCCGGGCGAGGGGGCATCGGAAGCCGCAGCCATAGGCCCCGTGCTGTTCGAAGATGCCGACCGCAGGGGCTTCGACGAGGTCGAGCTGTTCCATGTCATCAACGCGGTCCGCCAGCACGGTACGACGCTGCTGATCACATCACGCAGTTTCCCACCCTCGTGGAACGTAAAGCTTGCCGATCTCAACTCGCGCCTGAAGGCGGCGACCGTGGTGGAAATCGGCGCGCCGGACGAAGAGCTCCTCGGCCAACTGATCACCAAGCTCTTCGCCGACCGCCAGCTTTACATCGATGACAAGATCGTCGGTTATATCGTCAGCCGGATGGAGCGTTCCTTTTCGGCCGCCCAGCTGGTGGTCGATCGCATGGACAAGCTGGCGCTCGCACGCCGCGCCAAGATCAGCCGCAGCCTGGCCGCAGAGGTTCTCGAAACACTGGACGCGGCAGATGTCCGCGAGTAGCCGTCACAGATCTGTCGTTAAACTGTTATAATCGGCACCAACGAAAACGAGGGGGCGAATCATGGACAGCGCAGTAAACGGCACGGACGGCGAAATCGGTGCGGAGGTGGCGCCCGCCGATGACCTGCTGACCAGCCCGCTGCGCTTCATCAACCGCGAATTCTCCTGGCTTCAGTTCAACCGCCGCGTCCTTGAAGAAACCCTCAACACGGCGCATCCGCTGCTCGAGCGTGTCCGCTTCCTGTCGATCTCGGCGGCCAATCTCGACGAGTTTTTCATGGTCCGCGTCGCGGGTCTCGAAGGACAGGTGCGCCAGGGCATCGCCGTCAAGAGCCCGGATGGCAAGACCCCCGCCGAGCAGCTGGACGACATCCTCAAGGAGATCGACAACCTGCAGATGGAGCAGCAGGCTTCGCTGGCCGTGTTGCAGCAATATCTGGCGCAGGAAGAGATCCTCATCGTTCGTCCGGCAGCGCTGTCGGAGGAAGACAGAACTTGGCTCGAAACCACGTTCGAGGAAGCGATCTTTCCCGTCCTGACGCCGCTTTCGATCGACCCTGCCCATCCGTTCCCCTTCATTCCGAACCTTGGCTTCTCGATGGGGCTGCAGCTCTGCTCGAGCCGCACGGGCGAGCCGATGACGGCGCTTCTGCGCCTGCCGCCCACCCTCGACCGCTTCATTCGCCTGCCGGATGAGGGCGTGACGATCCGCTACATCACGCTGGAAGATGTTGTCGGCCTGTTCATTAACCGGCTCTATCCGGGCTACGAGGTGAAGGGCTTCGGCACCTTCCGCATCATCAGAGACAGCGATATTGAAGTCGAGGAAGAGGCCGAGGACCTTGTCCGCTTCTTCGAAACGGCGCTCAAGCGCCGCCGCCGTGGCTCCGTTATCCGCATCGAGGTGGACAGCGAGATGCCGGTAGCACTACGGCAGTTCGTGGTCCACGAGCTCGGCGTGCCGGACAACCGCGTCGCAGTGCTGCCGGGCCTGCTGGCGCTGAACACGATTTCCGAAATCGCCAAGGCTCCGCGCGACGACTTGCGCTTCGAGCCTTACAATGCCCGCTTCCCGGAACGGGTGCGCGAACATGCAGGCGACTGCCTCGCGGCCATCCGCGAGAAGGACATGGTCGTCCACCATCCCTATGAGAGCTTCGATGTCGTCGTGCAGTTCCTGCTGCAGGCCGCCCGCGATCCGGATGTGCTTGCGATCAAGCAGACGCTTTACCGCACCTCGAACGACAGCCCGATCGTGCGCGCCCTCATCGACGCCGCTGAAATGGGCAAGTCGGTGACCGCCCTGGTCGAGCTCAAGGCTCGCTTCGACGAGGAAGCCAACATTCGCTGGGCCCGCGACCTGGAGCGCGCCGGCGTGCAGGTGGTCTTCGGCTTCATCGAATTGAAGACCCATGCCAAGATGTCCATGGTCGTGCGTCGCGAGGATGGCAAGCTGCGCACCTACTGCCACCTCGGCACCGGCAATTACCATCCGGTCACGGCGAAGATCTACACGGACCTGTCCTTCTTCACCTGCAATCCGAAGATCGCCCATGACATGGCGAATGTCTTCAACTTCATCACCGGATACGGTGAACCCGAAGAGGGCATGAAGCTTGCCGTCTCGCCCTACACGCTGCGCCCGCGCATCCTCAAGCACATCCACGAGGAGATCGAGCACGCCAAGGCGGGCCGCCCGGCGCAGATCTGGATGAAGATGAATTCGCTGGTCGATCCGGAGATCATCGACGCGCTTTATGCGGCAAGCGGCGCAGGGGTGGAAATCGACCTGGTCATCCGCGGCATCTGCTGCCTTCGTCCGCGCGTGCCGGGGCTTTCGGACAATATCCGCGTCAAGTCCATCGTCGGTCGCTTCCTCGAGCACAGCCGCATCTTCTGCTTCGGCAACGGCCATCGTCTGCCGTCGGAAAAGGCGCTCGTCTACATCGGTTCGGCCGACATGATGCCGCGCAATCTCGACCGCCGCGTCGAAACGCTGGTGCCGCTGATCAACCCGACGGTGCATGAGCAGGTGCTGTCCCAGATCATGCTGGGCAACCTGATTGACAACCAGCAGAGCTACGAGATATTGGCCGACGGCACGTCTCGCCGCATCGAAGTGCGGCAGGGTGAGGAACCTTTCAACGCGCAGCAGTATTTCATGACCAATCCGAGCCTGTCGGGCCGCGGGGAAGCATTGAAATCGAGCGCACCGAAACTGATCGCCGGCCTCATTTCCGGCAGGAAAAGATAACACTGGTACCTCATGACAAGATCTGAAGCGCAGGGGCGCCTTCCCGGTATCGCCCCTGTCTCCGTTGTCGACATTGGCTCGAACTCGATCCGTCTGGTGATCTATGAGGGCCTGTCCCGCGCGCCGACGGTTCTCTTCAACGAGAAGGTTCTCTGCGGCCTCGGCAAGGGTGTGGCAACGACCGGCCGCATGGACGAGGAAGGTGTCGAGCGCGCGCTTGCAGCGCTGCGTCGATTTCGCGCTCTGTCCAACCAGGCTCAGGCCACCCGCATGTATGTGCTGGCAACCGCGGCCGCCCGTGAAGCGTCGAACGGCCCGGACTTCATCCGCCGTGCCGAGGAGATCCTTGGTCACGAGATCCAGGTGCTGACCGGTGAGGAAGAGGCGAAGTATTCCGCACTCGGTGTGGTGAGTGGTTTCCACGATGCCGACGGCATTGCAGGCGACCTTGGCGGAGGCTCGCTCGAACTCATCGACATCAAGGGCAAGGGCTTCGGCAAGGGGGTCACGCTGCCGCTCGGCGGCCTGCGCCTCTCCGAGAGCGTCGACGGCTCGCTGCCCAAGGCGCGTGCCATGGCAAAGAAACTGGTTGGCGAAGTCGAGCTTCTCCGGAAGGGCCAGGGCCGCACCTTCTACGCAGTCGGCGGCACCTGGCGCAATATTGCCAAGCTGCACATGGAGATCCGCAAGTATCCGCTGCACATGATGCAGGGCTACGAACTCCCGTATGACGAGATCGCCTTCTTCCTTGAGGAAATCATCTCCGGCGCCAACAGCCGGGATCCCGCCTGGTCGACCATCTCCAAGAGCCGCCGCAATCTGATCCCCTTCGGCGCGGCAGCAATGCGTGAGGTGATTGAGGTCATGCAGCCGAAGGCCGTATGTTTCTCTGCGCAGGGAGTGCGCGAAGGCTATCTCTATTCGCTGCTGCTCGAAGAGGAGCAGGCACTCGATCCTTTGGTCGAAGCCGCGGACGAACTTGCCATCCTGCGCGCCCGTTCGCCCGAACACGCCCGCGAACTGGCCCAGTGGACGGGCCGGATGATGCCCTTCTTCGACATCGAGGAGACGGAAGAGGAAAGCCGCTACCGGCAGGCGGCCTGTCTGCTCGCCGACATCAGCTGGCGTGCGCATCCCGACTATCGCGGCCTGCAGGCGCTGAACGTGATCGCTCACTCTTCCTTCGTCGGCATCACCCATCCGGGCCGCGCCTTCATTGCGCTGACCAACTACTATCGTTTCGAAGGCCTGCACGACGACGGTCAGACCGGCCCTCTAGCGGCGATCGCCACGGAGCGGCTGCTTGACCGGGCCAAGCTCGTCGGCGGCATGCTGCGCGTCGTCTACCTCTTCTCGGCCTCGATGCCGGGTGTGGTCCACAACCTCACCTTCAGGCGTTCGGACAATCCCGAGCTCGACCTGGAATTCGTCGTGCCGAAGGCCTATCAGGATTTTGCCGGCGAGCGGCTCGACGGTCGCCTGATGCAGCTGTCGAAGCTGACGGGCAAACGGCTGGCCTTCGTCTTCGAATAGGGGCAAGCGCACCCCAGCCCACCCATCTCTCGCTTTGGCGACGGCGATTGCCCGCGTCTCAGTGACGGGCTACAAATCTCCAAGATTTGCAGCCTTGATTGGAGAGGGTGTCATGGCGGCCAGCAGCAATCCCAAGCAAGGACCGCTCCCCGCAGCGATCCGCAATACCGTGCTCGCCGTGGTGCTAGCCACCTCGACGTTTCTCTTCCATGTGCCTCACGTAAACGCCGAAGAGGCGCGTATATGGATGGGTGAGGCGCAAGAAGGTGGCGCCGTACTCCTCTACGGCATGCCGCAGACCGATGATGTGCCGGTGAGCTTCCGCTGTGAACTTCCGACACGCGAATTCATAATGACGCTCTCGCTGGATCCGGATTTCGAACCAAAGAGCGGCACGATCATACTGACGGTGACCGCGCCGCCTTCCGCCGATCAATTGGTCGTCGACGCGGACATCCAGTTTCTCGAGGAGATGGAACTGATATTCCTCGAAGCGCGCCCAGCCTTCGATGCCGCCATCGCCCGGATGTTGAAGCAGGGATCAGAGCTGAAGTTCACTATGGGCGAGAAGACCTTTGTCTATCCGCTGACCGGGGCGGCGGAAGCCATGGGACCGATCGAGGCGGCCTGCGCCAAGCCGACCTGATGCTCACACGCACCCAGCCTCGATAAAAAAAAGGCGCAGGATCGTTGGATCCTGCGCCTTTCTCTTTGATGGTCCCGGCCAAACACTTTCGGTGCCTGATCGGGAGATCTTGAAGTCGCTTACTTCGCAGCGAGGAAATCGCCGACTTCGAGCAGAACGAACTCGTTATCGTCGGCCTTGTCGAGGGCACGGCCGGCAGAGAAGGGCAGGTTGTTGTCATTGCCGACGATGATGTGGGTCGGATCGACAACGTCGACATTCTCGATGGTGACGAAAGGCATGTCGTAAAAGCCTTCGCCGCCACCCTGGCGCTTCTTGTTGTCAGGGTCTTCGATCTTCATCAGGTCGATATAGCCGATCTTGCGCACGGCCTTGCCGGCATTCTCTTCCGTCATCTCGATCTTGTAGATGCGCTTGTGCTTGGCCGGAACGACGAAGCAGTCGGCAGCCGGAGCCTTCGGATCGGCACAGGCCTTTCCAACAACACCCGCACCATTGTCACGCTCGATGACGAGGGCCGTCGTTTCGTCGATCATGTTGAAGTCACCGATCGCCTCGCCGCCTTCAGACAGCGGATAGAGCCAGGTCTTGCCGGTCCAGGCCTTGGAGGCGGCGTCGAGTTCGATGATGCGCAGAGCCGTCAGGCCCTCGGCCTTCTCGACGGAGCCGTCTTCCATGTAGAGCGGGCCTTCGAGCAGGCCATAGAGCTTCGTGCCGTCCTTCGACATGGCCAAGCCTTCATAGCCGCCGGAGCGCTTGAGGTTGAAAACGGGCATCTTGGCTGCCGGATTGGCCGGAACGACCAGCGTCGGATTGTCGGGCGACTTGACCTCGATCTCGCCAGCCTTGGTGGCGATGACGTCGGTCAGGACGCCCTCGGACGAGAACCTCAGCATGTAGGGGCCGAGCTCCTCGCCGACCCAGAAGCCGTCAGCGACCGGCTGGATGGATTCGACGTCGAAGTCGGCGCCGGTGAGATAGCGCTTGTCCGAGCCTTCCATGGCGATCGGGAAGGGGGCCTTCTTGTCGGGATCGGTGAGGAAGAGGGTCTTTTCGACCTTCACCGCGCCGGCTTCCCAGTCGAAGGTCAGGTGGTGCAGCATCAGCATGGCGTCGGTCGAGTTGATCTTCGAGCCGAAGCCGTTGTCCGAAAGGCTCCAGAACGTGCCGTCTTCCATGGCTTTGATGCCGGAAAAGCCCTGCAGCGGCTGGCCGTCGAACGGAAGCGAAAGGCCCGTCAAGCGCACGCCGTCCTTGCCGGGGACGCTGCCGAGCGCGTCCGCACGCTTGCGATCAGCGGTCGAAAACTTGCCGGCAGTCTTGAGATAGGCGGGTGCATCGGCAGGTGCTGCGATGATCGTGTTCGCCGGCAGAATGGCATGATTGACGAGCTTGGCCGGGAAGGCCTTCTCCTCGGCCGAGGCCTGGGAGACGAAGAGAACGAAGAGGGCGGCAGAAGTCAAAAGGGCTTTGGTCATGGCGTCACCTTGTTGAAAGGGAGGAAACGCCGCTGTCCTTAAGGAGCCTTCATGTCGCACCGATTGCCGTTGGGTGAAGTTTCCATGACGCCACCCGTTACCCACAGGCTAGCCGAGCCAAGCGGGCAGATCGCCCCGATCCTCGCCGGTGACGGCGGCTTCCACACAGGCCGCCAGACTGCCGAAGCGCATGGTCCGTCCGGTCAGGCCCGGGCCGTAATGGGCGTATTTGCCGGAATTGGTCATGATGACCTCGGCATCGGGGGGGATGACAGGCTCGGTCACCATGCACCAGCAGGTATCGTTGACGAGGGTGACGCCGAAGTCGGTGAGAACGGCGACATGACCGAGGGCTTCTGCCTTGGCCATTTCGGCCCGCCCGCAGGTGACGACGAGGGGAACACTAGGATGCCGAATCCTGTCCTGACAGAGCGCCGCGAGAGCGGCAAGCTCGGTGGCCGAGAAATGCGGATTACCGAGCGAGACCAGTTGCACCGGGCCGGGGTCTGCGCCGTTCAATTCGTGCCAGGCCCGCAGCAGGTCGTGATGGGTGAGTGCAATGGTGGGAAGGTCCAGGGCTGCAAAGGCCTTTGGGTCGAGTGCTTCCGGCGTGACACCTGCGATATGAAACATCGGCGCCGCCGAGGTGGTCGCAAACGCTGCCCCGAAGGCCTTGAGAGCGTCCGTGTCCGGTAGATGTTGGGCCACCCCCTCGACGAGCGGAATGGTATCGGGCGAGACGGTCCCGATCAGATGGCCGAGGAGCGGCCAGAGACTGTCATCGACACTCTCAAGCGGTGGCACGGTGCCGCGGACCTGCGGCGCGCGCTCCTCCGGCAGATGACAGCCCGCCTTGGGTGCCCGGCCCGTCAGCGCGATCGCGATATCGAGATAGTCAGGATATTTCATCGTCCGTGCACCCAGCACGCTGTTGGCATAGACGACGGCATTCGATTCCGCCCACACGATCTGCTCGTCGCGCGCGGGGCGGTCGTCGAGCAGATAGGGCGCGCAGGTGAAGGTCGGTTGCGCGCCCATCGCCACATAGGCATCGGCCACAGCGGCCGCCGGACGCCCGAGTGCTTCCGAAACACCCTGCGCCTGCCAACGCCGATGATCGACCGAAATCGCATTCAGCGTCGTCGGCACCACGACGCGACCGCCGAGATCGCGCAGCTTCTCGGCGAAGGCGAGGCCGCCGGGACCGGTATAGATGCAGCCGTCGATATGGGCACGAGTGATATCGATGAGTTCCGTCGCGCCTTCGAGCGCCGCCATCCGGAGCACCATTCGCATGGCAACGGCAGCCGCTTCGCCCCGCTCGCCGGCGAGAATGGCCTGGTCCTGATCCGTCAGTGCGATGTCTGCGCCAATGCCTGCAACGGCGTCGCTGATCCGGATATGCCTCGCTGTCTTCAATGCAGCAAACTGCTCTTTGCCGACCGCAATCACCGGAATGGACCGCCCGAACACCTCCTCCGCAACGATGACGCCGAGTGTGATGATCGCCTCGGGATGTTCGAGCACGATCGCGGCCGGACCTTGTCCGTTGAGGATCAGTTCGAGGATCACGCCGCTGCCGGTGCAGGAGCCGCGGCTGGTGGGCAGGGCAAGCACGCGGCCAGTCAGCCGCTCGCCGCTCAACGGGTGATGCCGGTCGATAATCTCGCCGGTCACGGCGTCCGCACCGCCCCAGAAGCTGAGCGCCGTATCGGTGAACAACACCTCGCCCTCGGCTGAGCCCGAGACGAGAACGCGGCCTGTGATGTCGACGGTATCATGGACGCTGCTCATCATTCCGTCTCCGTCAGCGCCAGGACCGCAAAACTCGCCAGCCAGTGCTCGCCCATATAGTCGCCCGCCACATGCGCGATCCCGGCTTCGAGATGCCCGTGCGCGGCCTCGATCATCACAGGTCGGCGCGGGTCCGTGTCGGGCAGGGTGCTGGCGAGCGAAGACCAGCACCAAGCGCGGCTCAGGCTCAGGCCATCGAGATGGGCGATCTTGCCGTCCGAGCGATCGGACACAGAGGCGGGCGCAAACAGCGTGCGCGGCTCACCGGTTGCGATGTCTGGCAGGAAGGCATCGAACCAGCGGGCGAACTCGGTGGCGGGCAGAAGCCGGCGCATGCATTCCGCCTCGATCAGCGCAGGCGACAGGAAGTCGTCACCCGAGGGTTCTCCCCAGGCGGGGCAGGCGGTGTCAGCGCCGTACCAGCGTTGTGCCGTGGCACGCAGCAGTTCGAAGAAGGTGCCGTCTCCGACGGTCTCGGCATAGTCGGCAGCGAGCCTCAGTGCGAAGGCAGTGTTGTAATGCGTGCCCACCCGCACCGGATAGGTGGCGAGCGGCAGGAAGTCGCGGAAGCGTTGGACGATCCGCTCTGTCAGCGGCGACAGTGCCTCGGCCCGGGCAGGATCCTCGTGGCCCTGCAACTCGGCGGCAAGCTTCAGCAACCAGCCCCAGCCATAAGGCCGCTCGTAACCGCGCGCTGTTGGCCGGTCGAAATAGGCACATTCGCCGGCAATCCTGTCGGGCACCAGCATCGTGGCGAAGAGATCTCGGATCGCCTGCGCCTCGGGGATCTCGGGGTGGAGCCGCAGCAGCCGCGCCAGCATCCAGTAGCCATGCACGCAGGAATGCCAGTCGTAACTGCCGAAGAACACTGGATGAAGCTCGGATGGCGTCTTCGCATCCTCGGGCCCTTCGAGCCCATGGAGGATATGATTGGGATATTCGCGGGTGACATGGCCGAGCGCGATCGTCGCAAGGCGGGAGGCAAGCTCGGATGTCAGCCGCGTGGTCATCCCTGATCTCCCAAGTCCAGCCGATCGCCCCAATCGGCCCGGCGGATCTCCTTGAAGGCTTCACCATCGCGCTTGCTGAAAGTCAGTTCGGCAGCCGTGCCATCGGTCCGACAGAGCTTGACCCGCCCGACACCGCCATTGACGCGGGGCGGAGCAAGCACCCGGTCGCCGCTGATCGTGACAGGCTCGCGCGAGGCGGCGATGAAGATGTATTTCTCGTCTTCCCAAGGTGCCTCGGCGCACTTGGCCATCCGGTGCACCCGCGAGCGCGCCACACGGCGGGAGAAGTGGCACCAATCCGGTGCCACGATCGGACAGTCTTCCGCATGCATGCAAGGGGCGACAAGATGGGCGCCGAGGGATCGCAGTCTATCACGAACCGCAAGAATGCGCTGCCAGCCGGCCGGCGTACCCGGCTCGATGACGATGAGCATGCCCTTGGTCAGCGTCCAGAGTTTTTCCGTGACGGTTCCGATGGTTGCCGGCGGAAGCTCGTCCAGCACATAGGCGAACGTCACAAGGTCAGCCGCATCAAGCGCCGGGATCTTGGCCGTCACGTCGCCTGCCTGCCAATGGCTCTTGACGGTGCCGGAGGCGGCGAGTTTTTCGCCGACACTGCGGATCGCGCTGCTCGCTTCGACCATCTCGGCGGAAGTCAGACTGCCCCAGGTATCGGCTGCTGCCCAGAGTGCCGTGCCGGGGCCGCAGCCGAGATCGATCAGGGTCTCCGGCTGGAAATCCGGTGCCGCATCCTCGACCATAGCCAGTGCCGCGCGCACCGCAGCAAAGGTGGCGGGCAGGCGGGTCGCGAGATAGGCCTTGGCGGCGAGACCATCATCGATGTGAAACCGCCCGTCGCGCACCTCGCGCCGATAGCGATCCGAGAGAATGGCACTGGCCTTCGCGAGCCGTTCCAAGGGTTCGCCCTGGAGCATCTGGTCGACGGCGGAGCGAAGAGGGGCGGGGAGTTCCATCCTGTCCCTCAGCCGCGCCGTGCCGCCCATTCGGGGCGGAGGATGGACATGAGAAAGAAATCCGAACGGCTGCCATCCGGCATCAGCGCTGCCTCGCGCAGCACACCCTCCTCAATGAAGCCGACCTTGCGATAGACGGTCTGCGCTCTCAAGTTGCCGCTGACCACGTCGAGCCAGAGCCGATGGGCATTGGTTTCGAGAAAGGCGAAATCGACGGCACCGGTGAGCAGCGACGTGCCCACACCCATTTCCGGGCTGGAGACCGCGATGCGCTTGACGCAGGCATTGCCGTCGCGCCGGTTGAGATCCATCAGAATGACAAAGCCGAGCGGGGCGCCTTCGGCATCCTCGCCGATCAGATAGGCGAAAGCCGGATTGGCGAGCTGCGCCAGATGCTCCTCGACACCATAGCGGCCGATAAACTGGTCATAGCCCGGCTTGCGCTCGGTCTCCATGATGAACGGGATATCGGCCTCCGTTGCACGGCGCAGGGATAGCGCCGTCACGGATCAGAACTCCACCGCTTCGACGCGCTTGTCGACGAAGCGCAGGCCGACGCCGCCGGAGATGAGCTTCAGCGCGAGGTCGCCGAACAGCTCCTTGCGCCAGCCCTGCAGGGCCGCCACTTCGGCCTTTTCGCCTTCCGCCGCGATCTTCTCCAGATCGTCGCTGTTGGCGATCACCTTGGAGGCAACGCCGTGCTTTTCGGAGGTGAGGCGCAGCAGAACCTTCAGGAGCTCGACCGCAGACTGCGTCCCCTCGGGCGCGTGGGTGTGGCGCTGCAGATGTGGCATTTCCGACTTCGGCAGCGCGAGCGCGGCATTCACCTGCTCCAGGATCGCCGCACCAGAGCTCGACCGTTCCCAGCCCTTGGGGATGGTGCGCAGCCGCCCCAGCGCCTCGGTGTCCTTCGGCTGCTGCTGGGCGATCTCGTAGATCGCATCGTCCTTCAAGACTCGCGAACGCGGCACGTTGCGCGAGCGGGCCTCGCGCTCTCTCCAGGCGGCGACATATTGCATGACGGCAAGTTCGGTCGGCTTGCGCAGCCGCATCTTCAGACGCTGCCAGGCCTGCTCCGGCGGCAGGTCGTAGGTCTCGCGGGCTTCGAGAATCGCCATTTCTTCGGTCAGCCATTCCGCCCGGCCTTCGGCTTCGAGCTGGCCTTTCAGCTTCAGATAGACGTCGCGCAGATGGGTGACATCGGCCAGCGCATAGTCGAGCTGCTTTTCCGACAGCGGACGGCGGCTCCAGTCGGTGAAGCGCGAGGTCTTGTCGATATGAACGTTCTTCACCTTCTGCACCAGCTGGTCATAGGAGACCGAGTCGCCGAAGCCGCAGACCATGGCGGCGACCTGCGTGTCGAAGATCGGATGCGGGATCAGATCGCCGAGATGGAAGATGATTTCGATGTCCTGTCGCGCCGCATGAAAGACCTTCACGACGGAGGAATCGGCCATCAGCTCGAAGAACGGCTTGAGGTCTAGGCCCTTGGCCATGGGATCGACGATGTATTCGTGCTCCGGGCTCGCCATCTGGATCAGGCAGAGTTCCGGCCAGAAGGTCGTTTCGCGGAGGAATTCCGTGTCGATCGTGATGAAATCGGATTGGGCGAGGAGGCGGCAGGCCTCTTCGAGCGCGGCAGTGGTATCGATCATTTCGGCTCGGTCATGGAAACTAAAGGATCAACCTTAGTTTCCCTTCTGGCCTTCCTTGTCAATATGAACGACCCCGAAAGCCGGCTGGAGCTGGCCTTGCGGCGCGGATCTCCCCTTATTCGTCGGGTTCTGCGCCCCGCAATACGGCGATGTTCTGGCTGTGAACGGCCTCGTAGGGGCCGAAGTAGGTAAGCGTTCCAGCGGCCAGTTCTGGTGCGATGAAGCTTTCGAGGCTCTCTATGTCGAGCTCCGGATCATCGAGACGGGCAAGCAGTCTGCTGAGATAATCGCGTGTCGCGGTCACCAGCGATGGCGGATAGCCGCCGGAGGCGATCACCTGTTCGTCGCCGTGATTGGGCAGGATGCGGGTGAAGTCGACCTTGGCAAGGCGATCAAGTTCCGCGATGTGCCGTGTGGTGTGTTCAGGCTCGGAGATGTAGGTGACGGTGTCTTCAAGCGTATCGCCGGCGAGCAGCACGCCGAGATGCGGCAGCAGGAGCACCGTGCCATCGGCACTGTGGATGTCGAACTGCATCAGCTTCACCGTCAGGTCTCCGACTGCAAGTGTAATCTCGCCTTCGAAAGTCTCGGTCGGCATGACGACAGGATTGATCGGCGGGTCCTTGGCGACGAGCACCTTGCGCTTCTCGATCAGCGTGTTGCGCGTGAGCTTGTTCGACAGGATCGGACAGTCGATGAACCCGGCATTGCCCGCCACATGATCGGTATGCCAATGGCTGAGCACGACCTGGATGCGCGTTACGCCCAGACCGGAGAGATGGCTGCGGATGGCACGCGCATGATCGAAGGAGATATGCGTGTCGTAGACGAGCGCCTCCTTGCCAGAGACGATGGCATAGCTGGCGACGCCGAGACTGTAGGCGCCGTCATCCAGCCAGTTCGGCTTGTCGGAATGCAGACGCTTGCCGGGGATGCGCCCGTCGTAATAGGCAAAGACTCCTGGATAGGGCTCGTGGATACGCATCGTCTCGGCAAGGCTCATGTCATGTCACTCGGAAATAGCCGGTCATGCCGGTCTTCTGATGTTCGATGATGTGGCAGTGGAAGACCCAATCGCCCAGGTTGTCAGCCACGAGCGCAAGCTGGACCTTTTCATCCGGCAGCACAAGATAGGTGTCCGAGACGAGCGGCTGAACCGGGCGCTTGCTCGAAGAAATGGCCTTGAAGTTCATCCCATGCAGATGGATCGGATGGGCATGTGGCGTGACGTTCTCGACATTGAGCAGATAGCTTTGGCCTAATTTTAGCTCCGCAATCGGTGCCGTTGGATCCGGCGTATCGCCCGGATAGGGCACCTTGTTGATCGCCCAGAAGGAGTAACCGAGGGACCCGCAGATCGAATCGCGCGCCGCAGTTTCGGCGGTGGCGCTCAGAAGCAGCGGGATCTCCGTCGCGTTGGAGAGATCAGCCTCGACGCCGGCATTTTCCGCAAGCGACCCGAGATCGCCGAGATCGCGCTTGAGCGATGAACCGATAGCCCTGAGCCGCGCCACCACCTTCGGCGTCGAGGGCCTCACATCTTCGAGCACCATCTCCGCACCTTCGCTGTCGGCGACACGGACGGCGAGATCGAGCCGCTGGCCGGGCGAGACGACAACCATGTCGAGCGGGACGCGCTCCGGCACTGGATGCCCGTCGATCGCGATGATCTGGGCCTCGGCGCCAGCCAGCTTGAGATTGTAGATGCGGGTGACGTCCGCCGCCAGGATACGGACACGCACGAGGCCGCCGGCCGGGACGTCGTAGCGTGGTTCCAGCTGCCAGTTGGCGGTGCGCAGCGTCCCGAAGGTTCCGGTCTTTGCCGCATCTCGCGGTTTGAACTGCTCGATGAACTGGCCGTCGCCGCCGAGCCGGAAATCCCTCAGATTCAGCACCACCTCGTCATCGAACACCGGATCTCGATCGTCTTCCACCACCAGCACACCGGCAAGCCCGCGGCCCATCTGTGTCAGCGTGTTGCAATGCGGGTGATACCAGAAGGTGCCGGCATCCGGCGGCGAGAAGGCATAGTCGAAGCGGTCGCCGCCATAGACGTAAGGCTGGGTGACGAAGGGCACGCCGTCCTGATCGTTCGGCAACCGGATGCCATGCCAGTGGATCGTCGTCGGCTCGTCCAGCCGGTTGGTGAGCCGCGCCTTGAAGGCTTCACCCCGTCTGGCGCGCAGGATCGGCGGGGAGGGATCCGTGGATGTCTGCCCGGCCAGCGCATAGCGCATCACCCCGCGCGTCGCCTGCTTGCCGTCGAGAGGCACATCGCCGGTCAGTGCCTCGATCTCGATGGGGTCGGTGGACGCGAAGGCCTGGCTCAGGCGCGGCATCACCGCAAGGCCGGTGCCGTAGGCGCCGAGCACGGCGGCGGATTTGAGAAGGGTGCGGCGGGAAACAAAGGTCACGGTCGGAGCTCTCGTTTGTCACCCTGTCTGTAAAGTTGAGATGTGCAATCAGCAATAGCGTAGACAGGCCATGCTGTCGCAGGCCTGACAATGATCATCTCAGCCGCCATCCTTCTCATTGGGCGGTGTGGCGAGCTTGCTGAAGAAGGTCGAGGTGCGCAGCAGACTGCGGAAACGCATCCGCCGCTTTTCCGTCGGCACCGCATCACGGGCACGGATGCGGGCGAGCGTATAGGCGACGAAGAAGGTCAAGACCACGATCGTATAGGCAAACAGCGCATGCGGCCCGAAGGCATCCATTAGGAAGGAGGCAATCAGCGGCCCGACGACCGCACCGATCGACCAGAAAAACAGAGTCCCTGCCGAGACCAGCGCATGCTGGCCCGGTGCGGCATGGTCGTTGGCATGCGCCGAGCACAGCGAGTAAAGCGGCAGCGCAAAGGCGCCGAAGGCGAAGATGCCGATGAAATTGGCAAGCTCCCCATCGCCTGCCAGGAAGGCAAGGAAGAACGAGGCCAGCAACGCCCCGATCGTCGAGACAAGGATGATGACGCGGCGGTCGAGTTTGTCGGAGTAATGGCCGAGCGGATATTGCAGCACGATGCCGGCGAAGATGCCGATGCTCATGAATGTGGCGATCGACGTCACCGATAGGCCGATGCCATCGGCATAGATCGGCCCGAGCGAGCGGAAACTCGAATTGGTGAGCCCGATGACGATGCAGCCGACGGTCGCCAGCGGCGAGACGGACCACAGCACCTTGATATCGAATTTCACATCCTGCGGCGGCTCGGGGCTCGATTTATCGGCAAAGGAGATCGGCACGAGCGACAGCGACAGCGCCATGGCGATAATGGCGAAAAGGTCGAAGCCGGACACGCCGAAGAGCGGGATCATGTATTGCGCCGCCGTCACCGAGCCGAGATCGACGAAGCGGTAGACGGAAAGCGTTCGCGCCCGCGTGGCATTGGTGACACGGGCGTTCAGCCAGCTCTCGACGACGGCAAACAACCCGGCGAAACAGATGCCCTGCACGAGGCGCATCAGGAACCAGGAGATCGGGTCGATCACCAGCACCATCATGATCGAGGCGGCAGAGGCGATGGCCGCGAGCGCCGAGAAGGTCCGGATATGCCCGATCGCCCGCATGACCTTGGTGACATAGACGCAGCCGAGGACGAAGCCGATGAAGTATCCGGTGCCGACCATGCCAATGACGGAGGTGCTGAAGCCTTCCTCGATGCCGCGCAGCGAAATGAACGTCCCCTGCAATCCGTTGCCGCCGATCAGGATGCCGGCGGTGATGAGAAGCGGGATGAGGGGGCGGATATCATGCATGATGGGGCCTGCGGGCCGCGGCGAGGCGTGTGATCGGTTGAGTCGGTGCCGTGGCGGGGCTGCATTCCTAGACCTGTTTGGCTGGGGGCGACAGACCAAAATCTATGACTGCCGCCACCCGCCCAGAATTAACCGTCACAGGAACGGTTGCCCTTGCGCCGCCTGGACGAAGGTGCCGACGACCACGGCGATGGAGATGACGGCGCCAAGCGCAATTCCGGGTCTGGCGAGATGCGGGCCAAGGCGGTCAAGGCCAAGCCCGAGGATCGGCAGCGCCTGCATGATATGGGTGGCAAAGAAGTGCGGGACGCGCAGATCTCCGCCGGTGCGCGACCAGCCGAGGAGTGGCAGGCCGCCCAGATCCGTCCTGAGCCCGCCCACCCAGTGGCCAGGACCGTCGATCTGGCCGCTGCCGAGCGCAAAGGCGGTAATCAGGGTTGCGATGCTGCCGAGTACCAGGCCCCAGCCACCTCCAAGCCGCAGGCCGGCGGGTGAATCCGGACGTGGGCGCAGCAGGATATAGACCCCGATCACCAGGCTCGACAGCACGAGAAGAGCCGCACCCGCCCCCATCGCGCTATAGGCCATAGCCTCGAAGGGCGTCGCGTCATTGAAATGCGAGGCCCGGCCACGCGCGGCCTGCAGCGTGATGTAGAGGATCTCGCCGCTCGCTGTGATCACGGCGACAAGGCTCGCCAACCAGACGCCACGTCCCGCCCTGGTCCGCGCCTCGATGAGGGGGAGGAGCAGCAGCAACGTGCCGAGCATCATGGTGAGCGAGGCCTGGAACTTCAGCGGCTTGATCCACACGCTGATGTCGTTCAGCAAGCGATCGTCGAGGCCGAGCGCAACCAGGCTGGGCAGAACGAGCGCCAGCTGCAGTCCGATGCCGATGACGAGCAGGCGGCGCGTCCTCTGCTCGGCTGAGGCGAGATCCTGTGATCGTGCGAGCGCGACGCTGTCATCGAAGAGCATGGTCATCGGTCAGGCCTTTCTGGGGCTGAGCGCGGTTTCTGTCGCGCGGGTAAGATAAAAAAGCAGCAGGCCCAGCGGGCCGAACATGAAGGTGGCAACCAGCATCGGCACCTGCAGTAGCCGGTTCCAGCCGCGCTTGTCGGCCTCGACGGCAATCCAGGTGCCGATGAAGAGATCGAAGGCGAGGTAGTGCACCCAGCCGGCCACGAGCACCGGATCGCTCATGAAGAGGGCCCGCACCTCCGCAATCGAGCCGAAGCCGCCGCCCTCGATGCGGAAGAAATAGACGAAGACCAGAACGGCATAGGTCAGCGACAGCGCCCCGATCAGACCGAATCGGATAAAGGCGATCAGCACGCCCCAGCGCGGGGCGAGAATGAGAAGCAACCAGCCGGCCATGGCGGTGCTGCTGGCGAGCGAAAACACTGTTGCTGCGGACATCTCGACCTCATCTTGACGGTGACAAGATAAGCATGCGATAAAACTTGGCAATGTCAAGATTGATTTTGACGGGGAGTTGCGGAGTGGCTATGAAGGGGCATGGCAAGACAGAAATCCTATCACCATGGCGACCTGCGCCAGGCCCTGATCGAAAATGGCCTTGAGATGCTGGAGGAGCATGGCCTCGAAGGCCTGACGCTGCGCAAGCTCGCCGCCCGCGTCGGCGTCTCCCATGCCGCCCCTGAACATCATTTTCCGACCATGCGACACCTGATGACCGCCTTCGCGGTGGAGGGTTTCGGTCTGTTCGCCGCCTCGATGCGCTCAGCGATGGCGCAAGCGTCGGATGATCCGGCAGAACAGCTGCGCGCCGCAGCGCGCGGCTATCTCGCATTTGCGAGCACGCGTCCGCATCTCTTCCGCCTGATGTTCACCGCCAACCGCCTCGACTGGGACGACCCGGCGCTCGGCCCCCCGGCAAACGCGGCCCACGCCGTGCTCGAGGAAATCTCGTTGCCGGTGGCGAAACGCCTGAACCGCGACACGCCGGAGGGCAGGGCCGCTGTCGAACAGCTCGTCTGGTCACAGATCCATGGCCATGCCCATCTGATGATCGACGGCAAGCTGCAGCAGGAGGGCGGCACGGGTCATGAGCCGTTTCCGGCGCCACTGGATCTGGCGAGTGTGTTGTTGCCGGGGTGAGGGTTGGGTTGCGCTGGCCGTTCGATAAATTGGTGCTCGGGTGGTCTTTCCACGAAGGAGACGTGCCACGGCGGAAGCCAAGGAGCAAGGAAAGAAACCGCACGAAAGGCGGACCAAACCTAGCGGAAAAAGGACGGGCCGAAGATGATCGGCTGACACTGCCTCCATTCCGTATGGAGTGGGCGCCCTTCCTTTGGGTTTGATATCAGCCTTCCCCACTGTTCAGTGGAGAACCGAGAAGCAATTCTTCATCGATCCTTTCCGGTTGTAGGAAGCGTGGATGTTCGAGAAGGCATCTCAGGATGTATCGCAGAACTTCGATAGCGGCGTTCCTCTCTAGGATAAAGCGCTCCTCGTCTGGGACGACCTGCTTTGCCTTTTTCATGAACGTGCTTCCATGCACGATTTTTGATCTGGTCTCGTACAACTTCTTTACCGCCGCCAAAACTTCTGTTGCTTTCCGGTCGCCTTGATGTGCCGCCAGAGCTCCCGCGCGCATTCTGATCTTGTATGCGATTGCTTCGCCCTTCGTATCCCCGAGTAGGATTTCCAAAGCGATCGTGGCGTCAAGGATGGCGTCCATAGCGTCATCCCGGCTCATGCAGGTATTCAGACGCTTAAGCGCAAGCCGAACCCTGTCTTCAGGCCTTTCGAGTATGAGGTTGTAGAGCCGTTTGACATCGTCCATCTGCTCTTTGGTTATTCTCGATTGCCCCCCATAAACCCAGCCATATTGATCGAATTCGGAAGGGTATCGGCGGTAGGTGGCGCCATAGATTGTCGGTAGATCGCAATAGACGTCGACCACTGCGTTCGTAGGCAGAAAGGCTATCTGAGCATACCCTGTCTTTGCCCCCGTGGCACCGCGCAGCGCCGCGAAGAAAAGGTCCGCTTCGTCGAGAACGTTCCTTGATGGATCGTTGAGCGAGTGGCGGAGCTGGTCGCGTGTTGTTACCTCCACGCTCCATGCCGTCGAGATGAAGGCGTGGGTTGCTGCTCCTACAACGTGCTTGACGGCCCCCGAACCGCGCAAGTCCATTCGGGCGCGTGAGAGCTGGATTCCCTTTGGAATACGGGTGATATAGGTCGTATCCGTGAGGCGGTAATGATCAACGTCAAAGTGCGTTAACGCGATTGGCACGATTAGCTTGAGAAAGACCTGATTTGTCAGGCAACCGAAGAGCATCTTAGCCATCGCACGCCAGCGAAGCTGGTTATCGAGCGGTCCGGTGCCGAAACGCTGAAAGTAACTTTCGACGGTGCTGGAAACCATAACGTGGACAGAGAATTCCGACACCTTGTCGCTGTGGTGGGAAATGAACTTTTTGCCAAGATCGTTCGACTGGAGGAATTCTGTCAGCCTGATGATTGACGGCAGCTGCTTCTCGTCTTTTCCGATCATTAGAACACTTAGAAGCCCATAGCCCCTAACAGTCTGGACGTAGTTTTTTCGGCCTGCCTTGTCGAAGGTTCCGGTCTCAGTGAAAGTAGGAAATCCAGCGTCGCCTCTCATCATTTGCGGGTAATCGTAATGGTTCGAGAGGTATTGGTTGGGGTTCCTCAGCTTCTCCAAAACCGCCGCGTGTAGTTCGTCAAATGCCTCCTCGAAAAGATCGATGAACCTTTGAACAACTTCTAACTTTCCGGAATTTTCGTCGCCGTCTGCCAACTCGGTTTCCGCCATCAGAGCATATCCCTTCCGCCCCATATCAATAGCAAGCTACATCTCATACGCCGTAGCACGCGTGACTACGGTGAGTGTCTACCTTCTTGCCTGCGCCGCCAAGAGGCTGACATTCCGCTCCCGGTCTCACATCCGCCAAACGCCATCCTCCACCCTGCGCCAAATCCACACTACCCAACGCCCCACGCCCCGCAGCCTTGACAAATCAGCCACACCATGCGCTTTTCCGCCCGATTTTCTATCGGTCGCGCGCCTCCCATGATGGTGCCCTTAACGACCGTCACATTCGGGATACCTGATCATGCATCGTTACCGCAGCCACACCTGTGCCGCTCTTCGCAAGTCTGACGTCGGATCGACCGTTCGCCTGTCCGGCTGGGTCCATCGCGTTCGCGATCATGGCGGCGTGCTGTTCGTCGACCTGCGCGACCATTACGGCATCACCCAGGTCGTGGCCGATCCGGATAGCCCGGCCTTCAAGCTGGCCGAGACCGTGCGCGGCGAATGGGTCATCCGCATCGATGGCCTGGTCAAGGCTCGCACGGAAGACACCGTCAACAAGAACATGCCGACCGGCGAGATCGAGCTTTACGCTCAGGAGATCGAGGTTCTCTCGGCTGCCAAGGAACTGCCGCTGCCGGTCTTCGGCGAGCCGGATTATCCGGAAGACGTGCGCCTGAAGTATCGCTTCCTCGATCTTCGCCGCGACACGCTGCACAAGAACATCGTCAAGCGCACCCAGATCATCTCCGCCATGCGCACCGGCATGGCCGAAGCCGGCTTTGCCGAATACACGACGCCGATCCTGACGGCCTCGTCGCCGGAAGGCGCGCGTGACTTCCTGGTGCCGAGCCGCATCCATGAAGGCAAGTTTTTTGCGCTGCCCCAGGCGCCGCAGCAGTACAAGCAGCTCCTGATGGTCGCCGGTTTCGACCGCTACTTCCAGATCGCCCCCTGCTTCCGCGATGAAGACCCGCGCGCCGACCGCCTGCCGGGCGAATTCTACCAGCTCGACGTCGAAATGAGCTTCGTCACCCAGGAAGATGTCTGGGGCACGATGGAGCCGATGATGACAAAGGTCTTCGAGCAGTTCGCCGAAGGCAAGCCGGTCACCAAAGAGTGGCCGCGCATCCCCTATGACGAGGCGATCCGCAAATACGGCTCCGACAAGCCCGACCTGCGCAACCCGATCGTCATGCAGGGCGTCACCGACCACTTCCGCGACTCCGGCTTCAAGGTTTTCGCGGGCATGATCGCCTCGAACCCGAAGGTCGAGATCTGGGCAATCCCGGCCAAGACAGGTGGTAGCCGCGCATTCTGCGACCGCATGAACGCCTGGGCTCAAGGCACCGGCCAGCCGGGCCTCGGCTATATCTTCTGGAAGGAAGAGGACGGCAAGATCGGCGGCTCCGGCCCGCTCGCCAAGAACATCGGCGAAGAGCGCACCGAAGCCATCCGCCAGCAGCTCGGTCTCGACGCGGGCGACGCTGCCTTCTTCGTCGCCGGCGATCCGGCCAAGTTCTACAAGTTTGCCGGTGAAGCCCGCACCCGCGCCGGCGAGGAACTGAACCTCGTGGATCGCGACCGCTTCGAAATGTGCTGGATCGTCGATTTCCCGTTCTACGAATACAACGAGGAAGAAAAGAAGATCGACTTCGCCCACAACCCCTTCTCGATGCCGCAGGGCGGCATGGAAGCGCTCGACACCAAGGACCCGCTGGAGCTCAAGGCCTACCAGTATGACGCCGTCTGCAACGGCTTCGAAATTGCCTCGGGCTCGATCCGTAACCAGTCGCCGGAACTGATGGTCAAGGCCTTCGAAAAGGTCGGCTTGAGCCAGGCCGATGTCGAAGAGCGTTTCGGCGGTCTCTACCGCGCCTTCCAGTACGGCGCCCCTCCGCATGGCGGCTGCGCCTTCGGCATCGACCGCGTGGTCATGCTGCTCGTCGGAGCGAAGAACCTGCGCGAAATCTCGCTCTTCCCGATGAACCAGCAGGCACAGGACCTGTTGATGAACGCCCCGTCGCCGGCGACCCCGACGCAGCTGCGCGAGCTTGCGCTGCGCGTTGTGCCGCAGCCGAAAAAGGACTGATTCCAGTCTCTGGAATACGATTTCGAGGAAGGCGTCGCAGCAATGCGGCGCCTTTTTCGTTGCCTGCGGGTGGCGCATGTCAGAACCCCTCCTTGGGAATAAGGGGGCGCCGATTCATTTCGTCAAACTGTCATCTTCGGTTCAAGTCTTGTTAAGGGCCTCCCGGCATCTAGTGGTCGGCTGGCAACCTTCAGGACGTATAATGAGATTGATTCAACGTTTCGGAATTGCGCACCGCGTTCTCGTGCTCGGGCTTCTGGCTCTCGCAGGAGTGACCGTGATGGCGATCCTCTCCTTCGGTCAAATGCGGGCAGACAGGGCCTTCAGGGCGGAGGAAGCGCAGTTCCAGGATCTCCGGCGGTCGGTGGACATGATCGATTCTCAGCTCCAGCGCGCGGCAATATCTGCCGAGCGCTTCCTGGCGCAGCCTTCTCCGGAGACCGCTAGTCCCTATCGGGAAGCGCTGGTTGCAGCCTCCGAGAGCGTGATTTCGCTGGGGCAGGCCCTGGCCGTAGGTCGGCTCACGGGAAGTGACGAGCTGAACCAGAAGATCTCCGCCTACGGGGAATCCTTCGAAACGCTGTTTGCGGCCAATGAGCAGCTCGGCTTCTCGGCGGTGACCGGTCTGCGCGGCGCCATGCAGACGGCCGTCGACAAGGTTGAGAAGTTGACCCTGGACGTCGAAAATGCGGAGCTGCGGGCGAGCATGCTGACGCTTCGAAAGCACGAGAAGGACTTCATGCTCTGGCGGCAACCCGCAACGCTCGATGCGTTCCAGGCCGAGCTCCCCAATTTCAAGGCGCATCTGAAAAAGACCTATCCGCCGGGACCGCAGCGCATGAAGGTCGCCCAGGCGCTCGACATGTATGTGATTGCTTTCCGGCTGTTCTCCGAAGGCAGCCTGAAGGAAGCAGAAGCGCGCCAAGCGCTCGCCGCTAGCGGCCATGATGTCGAAGCGGGGCTGCAGGCGCTGGTTCTCACCATCGGCGACGCACTCGCCAGCGCACAGGCCGAGAGCGAGGCGGCGCGGGCGGCAAACCAGCAGCTTGCGGTAATTGCCGTGGCGGCAGTGACCGCACTGATCTTTTGCACCGTCTGGCTGGTCGGTCGCTCGATCAGCCGTCCGGTCAAGGCGATTACGCAGGCCATGCGCAGACTGGCCGAGGGAGACACGGCGCAGTCGGTGGCCCATCTCGACCAGCCGAACGAGATCGGTGCCATGGTTCGCGCAATAGAGGTCTTCCGTCAGTCTGCAATCGAGCGCCTTCATCTCGAACAGGAGGCGGAGAGCGCCCGCGCCGAAGCCGCCGAGGAGCGCGTTCGCCTGCAACAGGAAGCCGAGGCACACGCCAGGGAGCGCTTGGAGCAGGCAACCGCCGGCTTGGCCGAGGGTCTTCGGCGACTGGCAGCCGGAGACCTGACCGTTCAGCTTGAAGAGGCCTTTTCCGCCGAGTTCGAGGGGCTGAGGTCCGACCTCAACAGGACCGTTGCTGGCCTGCGGGAATTGATGGGCGGCATTGACTCAGTCAGCCAGGCGATCGATGCCGGCAGCCGGGCGATCAACGCCGAGGCGATGGAGCTAGCGGAGCGCAGCATGAACCAGGTGGCCGCGCTGGAGGAGACCGCCGCAGCCCTCGACCAGATCGCGCATAACGTCCAGCATTCCGCCCAAATGAGCCATGAGGCGCGCAATGCCGTGCGCACGGTCAACGCCAGCATGGAAAAGACCGGCAACCTGGTCGAGGACGCCGTGGAAGCCATGGCGCGGATCGAGCACTCGTCCCGCAGCATCGGCAGCATCATCGGCGTGATCGACGAGATTGCATTCCAGACGAACCTGCTCGCCCTGAATGCCGGAGTGGAAGCCGCGCGGGCCGGTGAGGCGGGCAAGGGCTTTGCCGTCGTCGCCCATGAAGTTCGAGAACTCGCACAACGCTCCGCCAATGCTGCCAAGGAAATCAAGGCGCTGATCGATCAGTCCGGCAAGGAAGTGGCTGGCGGCGCACGTTTTGTCCGTGAGACCGGCGCGGCTCTCGGAGACATCGGTCGCGAAGTGCGGTCAATTCAGCAGCACATGGAAAGCATCGCATCCGCAGCCAGCGAGCAGAGCGCCGGTATCGTCAGCGTCAACGACGCGGTCACCAGCATGGACAAGGTGGCCCAACAGAACTCCGCGCTCGTGGAACGCAACCAGGTGGCCGTGGCGGGTCTGGAGGATCAGGCCTTCCGTCTGCGTGAACTCTTGGGCCGGTTCCGCCTGGCGGGCGCCGGTTCGGCAGCGGGTCACGATCTGCGATCGCACTACGGCCGGGCTGCCTGAGCACTGGCTGAAGGGCAAGAAGAAAGAAGGCCGCCCTCTGGGGCGGCCTTCTGCGTTGGTATCAGTCGTTCGCCGTAACCTTCAGCCCGATCAGGCCCGGAATGGTTTCCGGCGCGCCCATGGCGGCACCCATGATCATCGGGAAGGCGACGGGGTTGGCCGGAGCGGCCGCGATCGTGAGCGCCTTCGGGTCGTCGATGTAGGTGTTCACGGCGGCGGAGATTTCGTTCTGGATCGCGCCGAGCTTGGCCTGGGCGAGCAGGATCGGCACCATGCCCTTGACCATCTGCGCCATCTGCGCGCCATCGGCGCCCTGGCTCTTGCCGGCATAGTCGAGGCCGCGCTTGGTGATGCCGGCATCCTCGAAGCGGATCTGCGCATCGACCAGCGACAGCTGCTGGACAAGGCCAAGCATGGCAAGACCGGCGGCCTGCTGGGCCTGCTCGTTCTGCGGCTGCGCCTGCATCATGCGGGCCTGTTCCTGCATCTGCTTGACGAGGTCGAGCGTGTAGCCGGACATGGAGAAAGCAAGGCTGAGTTTGCCGACATTGGCGAAGTCGATCGAGTAGTCCTCGATGTCGATCGTGCCGCTTTCGACTTCCCAGCTGCCGGACATGTTCATGTTGCCGTCGAGCGTGGTGAGGCCGAGCGCTGCAATCTGCTCCTTAGCCTTCGGATCCTCGACGGTGCTGAGATCTGCCTTCACGCCGGTCACGGAACCTTCGAAGGTGATCGTGCTCTCGTCGTCGGAAAGTCCCATCGTGCCGACGGCTTCCGCCATCGAGAAGACCGACTTGCCGTCTACCGTGACATCGACCGGGCCGCTATGGGCCTCTTCGTAGAACATCAGCGAATCGATGCCCTCGGCATTGACATCGCCCGGCACATAAACGCCGGCGAGATAGAGATCCTGCACCTTGAAGCTCGATTTGTCTTCGGTGACGTTGACCTCGGGGAATTCGACCCGTTCGATGAAGTAGGCGCCGCCTTCCTCTTCGGTGACGCCCTCGAGCGTCAGCTGTTCGAGTGCCAGTGGCTTCTCGCCGGGCTGACCTTCAACGCCGAACTTGACGCCCTTCATGAGCACGTCCGAGCCGGAGACCTCGACGGTGTCTGCCGTGATGGTCGTGCCGCCGCTGGCGAAGGAGGCGTTGATCTTCTTGAGCAAATCCTGTCCGTCCAGCGCGAAGGCGGGACCGGTGAAGGCCGAGAGCGCAGCGCTCGCGAGCAGAATTCGGGTGGAGCGATACAAGGTCATGACGAGGTCCTTCGTGCTGGTCCCGCGCCGGGCGCGAGCGGAATTTGTCGGCGGTATTTATAAGTGCGATTGGAAAAACGTCCACAGCTTTTCGCCATAGACCGGTGCGGTTGGAATGTGGCGTGATGGCGATCACAGCCTCTTAATCCACAGGCAGAACGCCCGGATTCCTTGCCGTTCCGGGTCTTCTCCGCTAGGCAGAACCCATGGGGACAAATCAGCTTCCGCCCGAAGAGGGTGGCGACAACATTCTTCCGGTCGACCTGAAGGCGGCGCTCGAGGAGCGCTATCTCGCCTATGCCTTGTCGACGATCATGCATCGCGCCCTGCCGGACGTCCGTGACGGACTGAAGCCGGTGCATCGCCGCATCATCCATGCGATGAGCGAAATGGGCATCCGGCCGAATTCGGCCTTCAAGAAATGCGCCCGTATCGTCGGTGACGTCATCGGTAAGTTCCACCCGCATGGTGACCAGTCGGTCTATGATGCGCTGGTGCGTCTCGCGCAGGACTTCTCCCAGCGTTATCCTGTCGTCGACGGGCAGGGAAACTTCGGCAACATCGATGGCGATAGCGCTGCTGCCTATCGTTACACCGAAGCCCGCATGACCGACGTCGCGGCCCTGCTTCTGGAAGGCATCGATCAGGACGCCGTCGATTTCCGCCCGACCTATAACGAGGAAGACGACGAACCCACGGTTCTGCCGGGTGCCTTCCCGAACCTTCTGGCCAACGGTGCCTCGGGTATCGCGGTCGGCATGGCAACCTCCATTCCGCCGCACAATGCCCACGAACTTTGCGACGCAGCTCTCTACCTGATCAAGAACCCGGGCGCTCCCGTCGAGGACCTGCTGGCCGATCCCGCCCATCCGGAACGCGGCGGCATTGAGGGGCCTGACTTCCCGACCGGCGGGGTCATCGTCGAGAGCCGCGCCTCGATGCTGGAGACCTATCGCACCGGTCGCGGTGGCTTCCGTGTCCGTGCCAAGTGGGAGACCGAGGATCTCGGTCGCGGCGGCTACCAGATCATCGTCACCCAGATCCCCTTCCAGGTGCAGAAGTCGCGCCTGATCGAGAAGATCGCCGAACTCCTGATCGCCCGCCGCCTGCCGCTGCTCGAAGACGTGCGCGACGAAAGCGCCGAGGACATCCGCCTCGTGCTGGTGCCGAAGAGCCGCACCGTTGACGCGACGCTGTTGATGGAATCGCTATTCAAGCTCACCGAGCTCGAAAGCCGCATCCCGCTCAACATGAACGTGCTGTCGCAGGGCAAGGTCCCCAAGGTCATGGCCCTGAACGAGGTGCTGACCGAGTGGCTCGACCACCGCAAGGACGTGCTTGTCCGCCGCTCGAAATTCCGCCTGGCGGCCATCGACCGGCGCCTCGAGATCCTCGGCGGCCTGCTGATTGCCTATCTCAACCTCGACGAGGTGATCCGCATCATTCGCGAGGAGGACGAGCCGAAGCCGGTGTTGATCGAGCGCTTCACGCTCACTGACAACCAGGCCGAAGCCATCCTCAACATGCGGCTGCGCAATTTGCGCAAGCTCGAGGAATTCGAGATCCGCAAGGAGCACGAGACGCTCTCTGCAGAAAAGGCAGAGATTGAATCTCTGCTGGCCTCTGATGACAAGCAGTGGCAGACGGTCGCCTGGGAAATCGGCGAAGTGAAGAAGAAATATGCGAAGGCGACCGAACTCGGCCGCCGCCGCACCGTCTTCTCCGATGCGCCCGAGGCTGATGTCGAAGCGATCCAGCAGGCGATGATCGAAAAGGAACCGATCACCGTCGTCATCTCCGAAAAGGGCTGGATCCGCGCGCTGAAGGGCCACATCTCGGATACGTCATCTCTGACCTTCAAGGAAGGCGACGGGCTGAAGGTGGCTTTCCCGGCCCAGACGACGGACAAGATCCTGCTGGTGACCACGGGTGGCAAGGTCTACACGCTCGGCGGCGACAAGCTGCCCGGCGGTCGTGGCCATGGCGAACCGCTGCGCATCATGGTCGACATGGAAAACGACCAGGATGTCTTGACCGCCTTCGTTCACGACGCGAGTCGCAAGCTGATCTTCGTCTCGACGGCCGGCAATGGCTTCATTGTGCCGGAGGGTGAGGTCGTCGCCAACACCCGCAAGGGCAAGCAGGTGATGAATGTCGGCATGCCGGACGAGGCCAAGCTAGTCGTGCCCGTGAGCGGCGACCATGTCGCGGTGGTCGGCGAGAACCGCAAGCTGCTCGTCTTCCCGCTCGCGCAGATCCCGGAGATGACCCGTGGCAAGGGCGTGCGCCTGCAGCGCTACAAGGATGGCGGCATTTCGGACGTGAAGTTCTTCACGATGGCGGAGGGTCTGACCTGGGCGGACAGCGCCGGGCGAATCTTCACCAAGACCAAGGAAGAGCTGGTCGAATGGCAGGGCGATCGCGCGTCGGCCGGACGCCTGGTGCCCAAGGGCTTCCCGCGCAGCGGCAAGTTCTCGGGCTGAATTGTTGGACGCCGGGTTGAATGAAGCCGGTCGCAATGCGGCCGGCTTTTCTCGTGTCAGCCGCGTTGCCAGATCGCCCAAAGCCCCATCAGGGTTGCCGCATTTCCGAGGATGAAATGGGAGATGATCGGTCCGGCGAGATTACGGTATCTTAGGAACAGCCAGCCCCAGACGATCCCCGTTAGCAGCGCGACCACGGCGAGTGATGAGGAGTAGTGCAGGTGGAGCGTCGAAAATACCAGGGATGAGATGACGATCGCCGCCATTGGTCGTGTCTTGCCCGGCATGAGGTTCGCAATCGAGGTGAGGAAGACGCCGCGGCAAATCCATTCCTGCAAGGCTGCGATCAGGATGTAGGTATAGACGCTGAGCGAGATCAACTGGGGGTCGAGAAGGGCGGTGCCCTCGAGCTCCGGATAGAGGTGCGTGCGAAAATATGCCATGGCGGCGAGGGCCGGCACGCTGATCAGCAGCCCAACACCGATCGATTGCCACAGATTGCCCATCCGGATGCCCATGTCGTGCCGTGTCAGGCCGCAGCGCACGGTGAGGCCCCAGAGGATGAAGCCACCCCAGAGCTCCATGGCGCGCGACGTCCAGAAGATCATCTGTTCCTGATGGGTCTGGCGCAGGCTGCCGAGGATCAGCCCGTTCACCAGAGCATAGACGTTGACCATCAGAACAATGGTGACGAACATGAAGGCGAGCGCGTGATAGCGCCGGTCGGCCTCTTCGAGCGCCACGTATTGTTGCCTGAGCTTGCCATAGCTTGCCGAAAGCTGGGCGTAGATCTTGCGGAAGAAGAGGGTGGCGAGTTCCGGTCGGTCGCTGAGGAATTCGCGGTAGTCCGAGCGACCGATCTTCCAGCCTCGGAGCGGTGTGAGCGCACGGGCAGACGCGCTGCGCGGATCGCCGCTGATCATGCCGAGCTCGCCGACCAGCGCTCCTTCACTCGAGACGGCGAGTACGCTGCCGCTCTCCTCGTCATAGACCTCGATCTCGCCTTCGGCGATGAGGATCGCGAAATCGCTGTCGTCATCCTTGCGGAAAATCACGGTTCCGGCCGGAAAGCTCACGGCATCGACATGGCTCCGGAAGGCGTCAAGGTAGCTGTCGCTGACCCGGATTGTGGTGTGCTTGAGAAGCTTTTCGGAGAAGTCGGAATGTTCGGCCAGTTGCGCCGTGTCGACCGTGCTCATGCTTGTATCCGATCCGTCTGGAGTGCGGCCGGATACTACTGATTTCGCTTGAAATTCGCAGAGGCGGAGACCGTCCAAATCTGGGAGCGATCAGCCCTCTGCGTGGTCAGAGGCCGGCGACGCTGGCAAGCCTCGGGAAGGCCTTGATGCGTACTTCGTCGATCGGAACCGGCCGGCCGAGATAGTAGCCCTGGCCAAGCTCGATGCCGAGCTCGTGCATCAGCTCCACATGGTCGGCGGTTTCCAGACCCTCGATGAGTATCTTCAGGCCGCGATTGCGGATGAGGCGGATGATGTCTTCCAGCATGGCGCGTCCGGCCGGACGACGGGCGTCCTGCAGGAAGGAACGGTCGATCTTGACCGTGTCGAAGGGGAAGAGGCGCAGCCAGGACAGGCCGGCGAAGCCGGTGCCGAAGTCGTCGAGCCAGATCCGGATGCCGAGCGCCTGCAGGTCGGTGATGCAGCGGATGACGTCCGACTGCCCCTCCATGTCGATGCCCTCGGTGATCTCGAAGGCGAGCTGCGAGCCGGAAACGCCGGTCTCCTCGAGAATCGTCGAGACGGCAAGCGCAAAACCACGCGACTTGAGCTGGATCGCCGAGACGTTGACGCTCGCCATGGGGGCGACGCCGGTCGCCAGGACTTCGGTACAGGCCCGCCGGATCGCCCAAAGGCCGAGATCGAGGATCGCGCCGGTGCGTTCGGCAACCGGGATGAACTGGGCTGGCGAAAGTGGCGTACCGTCGATCATCTTCAGGCGCATCAGCGATTCCACCGCTTCGACGCGGCCCGTCCGCAGGTTCTGGATCGGCTGGTAGACGAGATGCACGAGATCGTTCTTGATCGCCATGCGCAGCGTCGCGGCAATATTCTCGTTGTCGTCGCTCGTCAGCGGGTCGTTCGGGTTGAACAGCCGGATGCAGTTGCGCCCGTTCGCCTTGGCCGAGTAGAGCGCTCGGTCAGCCTCGTTGATGATGCGTTCCAGCTTCGGTCCGCTCTGGGGGCGGGTATAGGAGGCGCCGACGCTGACGGTGACCACCGCCTGGCCGTCCCGCCGCTGGTCGTGCACCAGATGCAGCCCTTCCACCGCGCTGCGGATGATTTCGCAAAGCGCCATGACCTGATCGCGCCCGGTGACCCGAGAGAGCACGATGAACTCCTCGCCGCCATAGCGGCCAACCGTGGCATTCAGTGGTTTCAAGGTATCGTTCAGCACGCTGGCCACGAGAATGAGGCAGCGATCGCCGGCCTGATGGCCGTAGAAATCGTTGTACTTCTTGAAGAAGTCGACATCGACAAGGATAGCCGCAAAGGCCTTGCCCTCGCTCTGCCACTCGTTCCAATGGTCGCGCAGTCGCTTGTCGACAGCACGCCGGTTTTCCATGCCGGTGAGGTAGTCAGTGTTGGAAAGGCGCTCCAGCGCTTCCCCGCGCTTTTCTGCTTCGCTGTGCTGGTGGGCTGCTTCTATGGCGTTGAGGAAGACGTTGTAGCGCTCCTCGTTCAGTTTCCAGTTCACGTAGGAGGTGAAGAGGAAGCAGGATCCATAAAACAGAATCACCACAACGCTCTGTTCAAGGGAGAGCGCAGGCGCGTGTACCATGCTGTAAAGGAAGATAACGAGTATCGTAGCCGACGTCAGGACCGAAAGGCGGAAGACGAGATTGAAGAACAGGTTGGCACTCATCATGAAGATTGTGCCGAACAGCATGTAATAGCGAAACGCGTCCTCGGCCGTTGTGTGAGCTGCCGGAATGAGCCAGGCTACATAACCTGCAACGACGGTGGCAGCACAGCTCAGGTCCACCCATTGAAGGTCCACCCGTCGTGCCACGCAGACTTCGATAACTGAGATGGCAAGGACGGCCACAACGAGACGCGCCGTCACAGTCTGTACTGCGACATCTGGCAGCAAGTAAGCATCGGCCACGCCGAACAGAAGGTACACGAGCGCGGCAAGCCAGAGGCCCTGACGGGTTTGCCACAGTTGTGTCGCGCTCCTGTGCGCCTGGTAGAGCGCGTTGAGGACAGGGGGCGGAAGTGACTTCGCGTCAACGGCGGGAGGACTATAGTTTTTGCCGCCGGCACGTTCTACGTCCTGCGCGTACCCGCCATGTCTGCGCGAGTTTATGTCGCGATAACCGCGCACTGGGTTCTTGATGACCCGATCCATCACGACTCCATCGTCAGCGCGCACGTTAAGCGCCGTGCTACACTAGCTCGCTCACGTATTAACTATGTTTTAAAGTCTCACGAAAATCGGAGTGCACTAACCGGCGTCTGAGATTATGGTTTACGAAGAATTAATGTGAGATTTGACTAAAAAAGGAGCGAAGTGTGAGTGACGTGAAGATTGCATTCGACGGGCAGAGCCTCATCACGCCCGACTCTATTGCGGCGACGGTCTTTTCGACTTCGGTCAATGTAAGCGACAAGGAGCTCGCGCTGGCGCGTGCGGAAATGGCACTTCACCTTCGCATTGCGGAACAGCAATTCGAGCAGCAGACGGCTGTCGGCCAGATCATGGTCCGCTTGTTGACTGGCCTTCACGAGATCCGCAATCGCTATTCGCTCAAGGTTTGGGAGCAACTCATTCCACTGGCGCAGACCCACGCGATCGCCCGCCATTTTCATGAGGATCCCTTCACCCGCTGGTCGTTTGAGAAGCCGCGCGGCTATTCGGGCGATGCAGGCCTGCTCGACTTCATCTACGGGCACCCGTCAGTTCAGCCGATGCTGGATGCAGCAAGTCCCATGGGCAAGGAAGTCCACGCTTTCACGAGCCAGTCGCCGGCTTGTGTCGCTGTTCGTGAGCGCCGCGATCTCTTGGCCCAGTTCGTCGACGACGTTGCGTCATCCCGAGGTGGTGAAGCTGAGATCCTCACCATCGCCGCAGGTCATCTGCGCGAGGGAAGCATGTCTCAGGCGCTTAAGAATAAGTCGATTAAGCGCTGGCTGGCGCTCGATCAGGACCCGCTGAGCGTTGGCGCCGTTGCCAGCGAGTTCGCCGGCACGGCAGTCGAGGCGGTAAACGGATCGGTGCGCACGGTTTTGACCCGCGCACAAAGTCTCGGCACCTTTGATTTCGTCTACGCAGCCGGTCTCTACGACTATCTGGCGGACGAAGTGGCGATCAAGCTGTCACAGCGTTGCCTGCAGATGCTGAAGCCGAATGGAACCTTCCTCTTTGCCAACTTCTCTCAGGAAGTTCCCGACGATGGTTACATGGAGACGTTCATGAACTGGGCGCTGCTGCTTCGGTCGGAAGAAGACATGTGGCGGATCATGCGGGCAACCACAGAGGGCCTCGATGTCGAATGCACCCTCCGCTATGGCGAGAACCGAAACATCGTCTACGGCATCATTCGCAAGCTGTCCTGAAATGAAACAGCCCTCCGCCCGGTTAAGGGATGGAGGGCTGAACGTCCCAAAATGGGATTCGCCGTAAACCAAGTTTCGCGAGATTACCCCTCAGCTTCTGGGGTAAAACGGACCCATCCCTGGCTCATCAAATGCTCCTGCGGCTGGAACCGGGTCTTGTAGCCCATCTTCTTGGAGCCCTGTACCCAGTAGCCGAGATAGACATGCGGCAGGCCGAGCGCCTTGGCCCGGCGGATGTGGTCAAGCACCATCATCGTCCCCAGAGAGCGCTTTTCCATCTCCGGATTGTAGAACGAATAGACCATCGACAGCCCGTCGCTCATCAGGTCCGACAGCGCAACCGCAATGAGTTCGCCGCGCGGCTGGGGCGAGATGCCGTCGCCGGGGGTGCGCAGTCGGTATTCGATCACCCGGGTCTGCACATGGCTGTCCTCCACCATGATCGCGTAGTCGAGCGCCGACATGTCCGACATGCCGCCGTTCTGGTGGCGGTGATCGAGATAGTGGCGGAAGAGCGAGAACTGTTCGGTCGAAGGCTGAGCCGGAAATACCGTCGAGACGACGTCGCGATTGGTGGCTTCGATACGCCGGAAGCCGCGCGTCATCTCAAACTCGTTCACCAGCACCCGGACGGACACGCAGGCGCGGCAGGATTCGCAGGCAGGACGATAGGCGATGTTCTGGGATCGGCGGAAGCCGCCCTGTGTCAGCAGGTCATTCATTTCGGTGGCACGGGGGCCCACAAGGTGGGTGAAGACCTTCCGTTCCATTTCTCCCGCCAGATACGGGCACGGTGCCGGCGCGGTTAGATAGAATTGCGGGGAAGGGGAGGTCTGCGTGTTCATCTGCCGCCGAAGAGAATCCTCTAGCCAGTCCTAATTAAAGTAGGATGGCGCAAGAATGAAAAAGGTCAACACTCCGGCTGAAAAGCCGGAGTGCATGGTCACAAAAAGAGAATGTGAGGTTTAGTACGTACGGACGGCTGCCGTGCCGAGCAGAAGGTCATGCACGAGGCGCGAGCGCTCGATGAACAGACCGGCAAGCAGCACCAGAGGCGTCAGCACCGAGTTCAGGATCCAGAACAGTGCCAGATGCGCGACCGCCGTTACGAAATCGATCTTGCGACCGTCGAGGCGCACCATCGCGATCCCCATCATTCGCATACCGGGCGTAGCCTGCGAGGGGCCTGCGACAGACATGCCGAAATAAAGAGCCGCAAGGACGAAGAACAGGATCGGATAGAGCAGCCAGCCGAGGCCGAGCGTTAGAATGCCGAGGAAGAAGACGACGACGGCTGCCGGGATCCAGAGGAGGCCGATGAACAGATAGTCGACCAGAAAGGCGAAGACGCGCCGCGAAAGCACGCCGCTATAGGCGCGCCAGTCTTCGGGGGCGGCATAGGACGGGTTGCTGTCGAGGCTCATGTCGGGCTCCTTTTAGGTTGTGTTCCTGATATGGGGAGCCCGATTGCGAATACAATAATCCGTGAAGTCTAGCCCTGCTTGGCCAGCAGACGTGCCACGTCCGGTGCAAAGTAGGTGAGAATGCCGTCGCAGCCGGCGCGCTTGAAACAGAGAAGCGTTTCCAGCATGGCCCGTTCGCCATCGATCCATCCGTTTGCCGCCGCGGCCTTGATCTGGCTGTATTCGCCCGAGACCTGATAGGCGAAGACCGGCAGGCCGAAGGCTTCCTTGATACGCCAGCAGATGTCGAGATAGGGAAGCCCTGGCTTCACCATCAGCATGTCGGCGCCTTCCTCGACGTCGAGGGCCGCGTCGCGCACGGCTTCCGTGCCGTTGGCTGGGTCGATGTAATATGTCTTCTTGTCGCCCTTCAAAAGGCCGCTGGTCGAGATCGCCTCGCGATAGGGTCCATAATGGCAGGAAGCGAACTTGGTCGCGTAGGACATGATGCCGACGCCCTGGTGTCCCGCGGCATCCAGCCCGTGGCGGATCGCCCCGATGCGGCCATCCATCATGTCGGAGGGGGCGATGATGTCCGAGCCGGCATCAGCCTGGGCAATGGCGGCCCGGACCAATTGGTCCACAGTCTCGTCGTTGACGATTTCACCATTGCGCAGAATGCCGTCATGGCCATGGCTGGTGAAGGGGTCGAGCGCCACGTCGGTGATGATGCCGATATTGGGCACGGCCTTCTTGATCGCGGCCGTCGTCTGGTTGATCAGATTGTTGGCCTTAAGGATCTGCGAACCGGTCTCGTCGCGCAGAGCAAGCTCGATGTTCGGGAAGGTCGCAAGTGCGGGGATCCCGAGATCGGCCGCTTCTCTCGCAGCTTCCACGGCTTTGTCGACACTCATCCGGAAGACACCGGGCATGGCAGCGATCGGCTCCATGATATCTGATCCTGGCACGACGAAGATCGGCCAGATCAGATCATCGACGGTCAGACGGTTCTCCTGAACCATGCGACGCTGCCAGTCTGCCTTGCGCAGGCGGCGCATGCGCCTGTGGCCGGTGACTGCGTCTACCAGATGTGTCTTGTCCGTCATGAGCGTTATCCTCGTCTGTGTCAGGCTGCTGATTAGCACGACACCCCGAGCTTGCAAAACCTCAGCCGGCAATGGGAACGGCCTGCGTCGCCACGTCGCGTGTTCATATCAGCAGGGGAGGGCGCCGTGGCCAAGCTGGCGGAGACCTTGCCGCACGCCTATCCTCGCCGGCATGGAAGCTGATTCGCCGAACACGCCCCTTCGCAGCCTGACGGAAACCATCTTCGTCCTGTTCCTGCGCGTTGTGGCGCTCTCCTGCCTGTGGTTCGGCCTGCAATACTGGGCGCTCCTGGTCGGTTACAGCCATGACGGGCTCGGCCGCTTCGATCTGCTGTCTACGCCCTGGCGGGTCGCAGCCACCGGCCTTGCTGTCGTGTTTCCGGTCGCCGCACTCGGGTTGTGGGTCGCCGGCTCCTGGGGGCCGGTCATGTGGCTTCTCGCTGCCGGCGGACAGATGCTGATGTTCACGGTCTGGACGGACATCTTCGGCCGCAACATGCTGGCGGTGACCATGCATTCGGCGGTCTTCGCCGTCTATGTGATATTCCGCCTGGCGTTGTGGCTCGAAGGGAGACACAAGCAGGAGCGTATAACGGTTGATTTACCCTGATACGATGTGAGGCTCTGGTAAGCCTCTGTTAAGCCTGCGTTTTAAATAGAATTTTATGCGCATTGGATACGGTCCTCACCAAGGCGGGAGAAAAACCAACACCGCCAAACAAAACAGTGAGGCAGACCGATATGAACACCAAGCTCAAGCCGCAGCCGGCCACTCTCGACCCGCAGGAAGAAGCCATCCGTTCGCTTTACCTGGAGTCCCTCCACCTCGTCGAGCGTCTTCACCGCCGCCTTCTCGACGTCATCAAGGACGAGTTCGACCGTAAGGGTCGTTCCGACATCAACGCCGTTCAGGCTCTTCTGCTCTTCAACATCGGCAATTCGGAACTGACCGCCGGTGAACTGCGCTCGCGCGGTTACTATCTGGGCTCGAACGTCTCATACAATGTCAAGAAGCTCGTCGACCTCGGCTTCATCAACCACCAGCGCTCGCGCGTCGACCGTCGCTCGGTCCGCATCAGCCTGACCGATGCCGGCCAGGAAATCGCCGAAACAGTCGCCAAGCTCTATGAGCGCCACATCGGCTCGATCCAGAAGGTCGGCGGCATCGGCACCGACGAGTTTACCCAGATGAACAAGCTCCTGCAGCGCCTCGATCGCTTCTGGAACGACCAGATCCTGTATCGCCTCTGAGGCTATACTAGACGACCTCCAGAGCGATCCACCGCTCGAAACCGGATGCTTCCCGCGAAGCGTCCGGTTTTCGCATTTTTGCTTTCACGACCGGGCGTGGCGCCTACACACTCCCGTGACACCACCCCTGGGTGACACGAATTGGCCATATTGATATGGGACCGCCGGAACGAGTAGAGGGGGTGGTCTCGACAGCCCCTGATCGACCCCGCAACGCATATCTGAGCCTCTCTGGCGGCGCTTTGTTAACCATGGCGCGATATGCGTTTGGTTCAGGTTCAGGATGAAACGGTAGGGAATATGTCCAAGAAGTCTGGAATTGTTGCTCTTTCGCGCCGCTCGCTGCTTCGCGGTGCCGCTGCTGCCGGTGCTGCGGCCTTCGCCGGGCAGGCCATGGCGCAGGACGCGATCAACGACTTGATCAACGCGCCCCGTCGCGGCAACTGGGACGACCAGTTTGACGCGCAGGCTTCGCGGACGGCGGCCAACGTGGTTTCCAACACCCCGATCCTCAGCGCCAGCAACCTCATCTACATGCAGCAGGCCATTAGCCAGTACCAGTCGATCGTCTCGAATGGCGGCTGGCCGACGGTCAACGCGCCCGCAGCCTTGCGCATCGGTGCCATGGATCCCTCGGTCCAGAGCCTGCGCCAGCGCCTGATGATCTCCGGCGACCTGCCGCGCGAGGCCGGCCTGTCCAACTCCTACGATTCCTATGTTGAAGGTGCGGTCAAGCGCTTCCAGGCCCGTCACGGTCTGCCGGAAGACGGCGTGCTCGGCGAATTCACCGTCAAGGCGCTCAATGTCGGTGCCGACGTTCGCCTGAACCAGCTGAACACCAACCTGATCCGCCTGCAGTCCATGTCTGGCGATCTCGGTCGTCGTTACGTGATGGTGAACGTTCCCGGTGCCTCGGTCGAAGCCGTCGAGAACGACCGCGTCGCGTTGCGCAACACCGCCGTCGTCGGTCGCATCGACCGGCCGACCCACATGATCAACTCCAAGATCTACGAGGTCATCCTCAACCCCTACTGGACCGCGCCGCGCTCGATCGTCGAAAAGGACATCGTGCCGCTGATGCGCAAGGATCCGACCTACCTGACGCGCAATAGCATCCGACTGTTCGACGGCAACGGCAACGAAGTGGCGCCGGAAACGGTAGACTGGAACGCCGAGAAGGCGCCGAACCTGATGTTCCGTCAGGACCCCGGCAAGATCAACGCCATGGCCTCGACCAAGATCAACTTCCACAATCCGAACAACGAATACATGCACGACACGCCCCAGCAGGGCCTGTTCAACAAGCTGATGCGCTTCGAGTCTTCGGGCTGTATCCGCGTGCAGAACGTTCGCGACCTCGTCACTTGGCTGCTGCGCGACACACCCGGCTGGTCGCGCCAGGAAATCGAGCGCGTCATCACGACCCGCCAAAACAACCCGATCAAGCTGGCCGAGGAAGTGCCTGTCTACATCGTCTACATCACCGGCTGGTCGACGAACGATAACATCGTCCAGTTCCGTGACGACATCTACCAGAAGGACGGCGACGCCCAGCTCGCTCTCCAGGCCAATATCGGCGTCGAACAGTTTGCCGGTTCGGTCGAAGAAGACTTTGTGCCGCTGCAGTAAGCGACCGCACGCAGCCGTTCCTGCCTCAAGCCGCGCCTCGTGCGCGGCTTCTTGCTTCATGGCTGCGGCCATTCGCCCAAGCGCGCCAATTGATCCGCAAATGTCGTTCTCCGTATTGCTCTCATGACTGCGGAACGTTAAGACCCCACAGCATCAAACGCTTTTGAGGAGCCAGCGATCATGTCGAACAACGATGCCTTCTTTTCTCGTTCTCTCGCCGATACCGACCCTGAAATCTTCGGTGCGATCGAGAAGGAACTTGGTCGCCAGCGCCACGAGATCGAGCTGATCGCTTCGGAAAACATCGTCTCCCGCGCCGTGCTCGAAGCTCAGGGCTCGATCATGACCAACAAGTACGCGGAAGGCTATCCGGGCAAGCGCTATTATGGCGGCTGCCAGTTCGTCGACATCGCCGAAGAACTCGCGATCGAGCGCGCCAAGAAGCTGTTCGGCGTCAACTTCGCCAACGTCCAGCCGAACTCTGGTTCGCAGATGAACCAGGCAGTCTTCCTTGCGCTGCTGCAGCCGGGCGACACCTTCATGGGCCTCGACCTCAACTCTGGCGGTCACCTGACCCATGGTTCGCCGGTCAACATGTCCGGCAAGTGGTTCAACGTCGTCTCTTACGGTGTGCGTGAAGACGACCACCAGCTCGACATGGAAGACGTGGCCAAGAAGGCCGAGCAGCACAAGCCGAAGCTGATCATCGCCGGTGGTACCGCCTATTCCCGCACCTGGGACTGGAAGCGCTTCCGCGAGATCGCCGATTCGGTTGGCGCCTATCTCATGGTCGACATGGCCCATATTGCCGGTCTCGTTGCCGGTGGCCAGCATCCGTCGCCGTTCCCGCATTGCCATGTCGCGACCTCGACGACCCACAAGTCGCTCCGTGGTCCGCGCGGTGGCATGATCCTGACCAATGACGAGGATCTGGCGAAGAAGTTCAACTCGGCCGTCTTCCCGGGTCTCCAGGGTGGTCCGCTGATGCATGTCATCGCCGCCAAGGCCGTTGCCTTCGGTGAAGCGCTGAAGCCGGAATTCAAGGACTACGCCGCTCAGGTCGTCAAGAACGCCAAGGTTCTGGCCGAGACGCTGATCAAGCACAATCTCGACATCGTCTCGGGCGGTACCGACAACCACCTGATGCTGGTCGACCTTCGCAAGAAGAATGCCACTGGCAAGCGTGCGGAGGCGGGCCTTGGTCGCGCCTACATCACCTGCAACAAGAACGGCATCCCCTTCGATCCGGAAAAGCCCTTCGTCACCTCCGGCATCCGTCTCGGCACGCCGGCCGGCACAACCCGCGGCTTCAAGGAAGCCGAATTCACCGAAATCGGCAACCTGATCGTCGAAGTTCTCGACGGCCTGAAGGTCGCCAACTCGGATGAAGGCAATGCTGCCGTCGAGGCTGCCGTACGCGAAAAGGTCGTAGCTCTCACCGACCGCTTCCCGATGTACCCCTACATGTAAGGCATAAGGCTGATGCGCTGCCCCTTCTGCGGATCGGATGAAACCCAGGTCAAGGACTCGCGACCGGCGGAGGATAACACCTCCATCCGCCGGCGGCGTATCTGTCCGGATTGCGGGGGGCGCTTCACCACCTTCGAACGGGTGCAGCTGCGCGAACTGATGGTCTTGAAAAAGACCGGCCGCAAGGCACCCTTCGATCGCGACAAGCTGGTGCGGTCCTTCCAGATCGCACTGCGCAAGCGCCCGGTTGATGCGGACCGCATCGAGCGCGCCGTGTCTGGCATCGTCCGCCGCCTCGAAAGCTCGGGCGAAACCGAAATCTCCTCAGAGGAAATCGGCCTGCAGGTGCTTGAAGCCCTGAAGACACTCGATGACGTGGCCTTTGTCCGGTACGCTTCCGTCTATCGGGACTTCAGCCACGCCGAAGACTTCGAGAACGTCATTTCCGAGATCAACGCCAAGATCTCCAGAGACAGCACGGCGGACTGACGAACGTGTCCATCACGGCCCGCGACGAACGGTATATGCGGGAGGCAATCGAGCTTTCCCTGGCCCATGTCGGTCGCACCGGCCCCAATCCCTCCGTTGGCTGCGTCATTGTCAAGGATGGCGAAATCGTCGGTCGTGGTGTTACAGCACTCGGCGGGCGCCCCCATGCCGAGCCGCAGGCGATTGCCGAAGCCGGCGAGAAGGCGAGGGGGGCAACGGCCTATGTCACGCTCGAGCCCTGTTCGCATCACGGCAGGACCCCGCCCTGCGCCAATGCCATCGTTGCCTCAGGTATCGCTCGCGTCGTCGTTGCCGTCGCCGATCCCGATCCCCGTGTGTCCGGCCGCGGCCTCAAGATACTGGCGGACGCCGATATCGAGGTCACCATCGGCATTTTGCAGAAGGAAGCCCGTCGTGCGATGGCCGGCTATCTCACGCGGCAGACGAAAGGTCGGCCGCAAGTGACTCTGAAGCTTGCTGTTTCCGCAGACGGCATGCTGGGTCGCAAGGGGGAAGGGCAGGTGGCGATCACCGGTCCGGAAGCCCGGGCAGAAGTCCACCGGCTGCGGGCCGAAAGCGACGCCATACTGGTCGGCATCGGCACGGCGCTCGCAGACGATCCGGAACTGACGGTCCGGCTGCAGGGGTACGAGGACGCCTCGCCACTCAGGATCATCCTCGATCGTCGGGCAGAACTGCCGCTCACGTCGAAACTCGCCAGAAGTGCGAAAACGGTGCCCGTTCTGCTTGCTGTCGGACCCGGTGCAGTCGGCAACCGCTCGGCGCTGCAAGAAGTGGGTGTGGAGACGGTCGACGTAGCCGGAATCGAGGATCTGCTGGGGCTGCTCGCCCAGCGCGGCATCTCGTCTCTCATGGTCGAAGGCGGCGCGCGCGTCGCCTCCGACCTTTTGGCGCGAGGATTGGTCGACCGAATTCACCTTTACGATTCATTCGTAACGGTTGGACCGAACGGCATTGCCTCGCCGATCACGGCCGACCACCTTCCGGCGGGCTTTGTGCGGGTCGAAGAGCGGCGCATGGGGGCCGACCGCCTGCAGATCTTCGAGCGCCTTCCCGCCTCTGCCTGGATTTAACGCCAGAACAGCAGAATGAGGATGATGAGCGGGATCGGTACGCCGATCAGCCAGAGAAGAATGCCGCGACCCATGGGATGCCTCCAGTATCAATATTGCGAGGCAACCTCGTCTGGGCGCCTTTCATGTCCGGAAACACTGTGCCCTTGATAAATGTTCCATCACGCCAAAAAGCCCCGTGTCCGAAGACACGGGGGGTGAAGTTGGGGGGATTGGAGGGAGGGGAGGCGGGATCAGCGGACGTAGAAGGTAACGCCGCCATCGGCGGCCTGTTCGGCACCGACAATGTTCGTCAGTTCCACCTTCTGGGCTTGCAGTTTCTGCGCCAGGGGACGGTTGGCGATCACGGAGGCCTGCACGATACGCGCTTCCTGAGAGGTCGCAGAGACGGCGGCGAAGCGTTCATGCGCCGCATCATGTGTCTTCAGCGCATCGAGCCGGACCACGTCAAATCCCGCTGGAGCCATGGTCTTGATGGTATGTTCGATCTTTTTGTCGCTGTTGCCGGCTTCAGTCGGCATGGCAGCGAAGCTCTCGGCGCCGAAGGCGATTGCAGAGAGGGCGGAGGCGCTGAGGATGGTTGCAAAGCGATTCATGGTCCTGTTCCTTTCGAGGATGTCCGCGATGGCGGGGGATTCCGTCGCTCGCTTGCAACAGAGAATCTGGTGTCGGTTTGTGGCTGAATCCAGGCCTTAACCCACTGAATTGCGTTAAACATTTGTCATCCGGTTCGCCTGATTTTCGCTTGCTTTAGCGAGGGTGGAACAATGGCTCGCCGGCGGTTGAGGCCATGCGGGGTGGAGCCACGCCCGAGCCGCATGCCCGCCCCCACGCAAAAACACTTGCCTTCCGGTAGATGGCATGGTTTGACCGCCTTTCTGTTCGGCCAGAGGCCGCAATCACATTCAGGATCGGATCGGACCATGGGAAACAAGACGGCTTCGCCGCATTTGCTGATCGTCGAGGCACGATTCTATGACGACATGTCGGACGCCCTTCTGGACGGCGCGAAGCACGCGCTGGACGAGGCTGGCGCCACCTTCGACGTCATCACCGTACCGGGCGCGCTCGAAATCCCGCCGGCTATCGCCATGGCACTTGATGCCATGGACGATGAGGGTACGCAGTATGACGGCTTCATCGCGCTCGGCATGGTCATTCGCGGCGAGACCTATCACTTCGATATCGTCGCCAACGAGTCCTCCCGCGCCCTGATGGATCTTGCGGTTTCGGAATCGCTCGCCATCGGCAACGGCATTATGACCGTTGAAAACGATGAACAGGCCTGGGCGCGCGTCAAGCGCAGCGAGAAGGACAAGGGCGGCTTTGCGGCCCGTGCGGCCCTCTCGATGATCGAACTGAAGAAGAAGCTGGGTGGCTGAGTGATGACGGGCGAAGGCAAGCATCCGGTGAAACCGGCGAACCAGCGCGGTGCAGCCCGCCTTGCGGCGGTGCAGGCCCTCTATCAGATGGATATCGCCGGCTCCGGCGTCCTTGAGGTGGTCGCGGAATACGAAGCGCATCGCCTCGGCCAGGAAGTCGATGGCGAAACTTATCTCAAGGCGGATGCCTCCTGGTTCCGCTCGATCGTCGCCGGTGTTGTTCGCGACCAGACCAAGATCGACCCGATGATCCGCAGTGCGCTGCAGGACGACTGGTCGCTGTCGCGCATGGACAGCACCGTACGTGCTATTCTGCGTGCCGGGACCTTTGAATTGATCGAGCGCAAGGATGTGCCTATCGCCGTTATTGTAACGGAATATGTAGAGATCGCGCAGGCCTTCTTCCCGGACGATGAGCCGAAGCTGGTGAATGCCGTTCTCGACCGCATTGCCAAGCAGGTTCGCGCCCCGGCGCAAAAATAGGCCACAAGCAGGAATAGATAGATGGGCATGGCGACTGAGGCAGGGCTGGACGGACAACTTTCGACAGCCCGGCGCAATGTCGGACTGCTCGCGGTTGCCCAGGCGATCCTGGGTTCTGCTCCGCCGCTGGCCTTTGCCGTCGGTGGCCTTGCAGGCTTCCAGATGCTCGGTGCCGACAAGTCGCTCGCCACAGCTCCGCTAACCGGCTTCAATGTCGGGGTCGCTGTCGGCGCAGTCGTCGTGGCCGCCGCATCACGCGTCCTTGGGCGGCGCGAAAGCTTTATGGTCGGTGCGCTCATGGGTGCCCTCGGCAGCGCACTTGCGGCTTTTTCGCTCATCCAGTCGAACTTCTGGCTGTTTGCCTTCTCGCTGATGCTGATGGGCATCTCCGGTGGCTTCACCCAGAAGATCCGTTTTGCTGCCGCCGATGCCTCGCCGAGCTTCTACAAGGGCAAGGCAATCTCCTGGATCCTCGCGGCCGGCATCATTTCCGCTATCGCTGGCCCCCAGATCGCCATCTGGCTGAAGGATGCACTCGCCCCGGTCACCTTCGCAGGTGCCTTTCTCGGCATGGTGCCGCTGCTGCTTTGCGCGATTGCCGTCCTCTTCTTCCTGAAACTGCCGACCATGGCCGAGAAGAAGGCTGAAGCTGCCGGTCCGACGCGGCCGCTCAGCGAAATCGTCATGACGCAGCGCTTCATCACCGGCATGATCTGCGGCATCAGCTCTTACGCCCTGATGACCTTCATGATGACCGGCGCCCCGCTTGCCATGGTCATCGGCTGCGGCTTCTCCTCGGAACTTGCGACACTTGGCATCCAGTGGCACGTCATCGCCATGTTTGCCCCGAGCTTCTTCACCGGCGTGTTGATCACACGCTTCGGGGCCGAAAAGGTCGTGGCCGCCGGCCTCCTCATCCTGATGTCCTGCGCGGTGATTGCCCATTGGGGTGTCGAGCTCTGGAACTTCTGGGGCGCGCTCGTGCTGCTCGGCATCGGCTGGAACTTCGGCTTCATCGGCGCGACTGCCATCGTTGCTTCGAGCTACCGTCCGGCCGAGGCCGACAAGGTCCAGGGTTTCCACGATATCATCCTCTTCTCAACCGTGGCGCTATCCTCCTTCTCCTCCGGCAAGGTCTTCACTGCCTTTGGCTGGTCGGTGATGAACCTGGTGATCTGGCCCGTGACGATCACCTGCCTGGTTCTGGTCCTTCTGCAGCTCCGCGCGGCCGCACGCAAAGCCGCCTGAGTTCCCTCCGCACTGCGAAATATGCGTACTTGACGGCACGAAAAGCGCGACGCAATCTCGCCACGCGTTGACGAGGTCTCGGAGGAGGGGGCCTGAGTCTGCGAGTCACGGCCCGCGATGAGTGAGGCGCGGGCAATACGGGAGGGTATTGCGAATGACGGTTCTTCTAGGCGTAATTTTATGCGGGCTTCTGTCCGTGGTCTACGCGGTCTGGGCGACGCGCTCGGTGCTGGCGGCGGACCAGGGCAATGCCCGAATGCAGGAAATCGCAGGCTATATTCGCGAGGGTGCTCAGGCTTACCTCACTCGGCAATACCTGAACATCGCGATCGTCGGAGCCGTCGTTTTTGTCGGGACATGGTTTCTCCTATCGGGCACAGCCGCGATCGGCTTTCTGATTGGTGCCGTGCTGTCGGGCGCGGCCGGCTTCATCGGCATGCATGTCTCGGTCCGCGCCAATGTGCGCACGGCCCAGGCGGCGTCCCATAGCCTCGCGGCTGGTCTCGATATCGCCTTCAAGTCCGGTGCCATCACCGGGATGCTGGTTGCGGGCCTCGCCCTGCTCGGCGTCTCCATCTACTTCTACATCCTGACCGCCATCCTGGGGCACGAAAGCGGCTCGCGTGAAGTCATCGATGCGCTCGTCGCGCTCGGTTTCGGCGCCTCGCTGATCTCGATCTTCGCCCGTCTCGGCGGCGGCATCTTCACCAAGGGCGCCGACGTCGGTGGGGACCTCGTCGGCAAGGTGGAAGCCGGCATTCCGGAAGACGATCCGCGCAACCCGGCCACCATCGCCGACAACGTTGGCGACAATGTTGGCGATTGCGCCGGCATGGCGGCCGACCTCTTCGAAACCTATGCGGTCTCGGTGGTCGCCACCATGGTTCTGGCCGCGATCTTCTTTGCGGGTTCGACCGTCCTCGACATCACGATGATCTACCCGCTCGCGATCTGCGGCGCCTGCATCATCACCTCGATCATCGGCACCTTCTTCGTCAAGCTGGGCACCAGCGGATCGATCATGGGCGCCCTCTATAAAGGCCTGATCGTCACCGGTCTTTTGTCCGTGGCCGGTCTTGCGCTCGCAACCTCGCTGACCATCGGCTGGGGCACGATCGGCACCGTCGCCGGCATGGAGATCACCGGGGTCAACCTCTTCATCTGCGGCATTCTCGGTCTCGTCGTGACCGCGTTGATCGTTGTCATCACCGAATACTACACCGGCACAAACAAGCGCCCGGTCAACTCGATTGCCCAGGCGTCGGTCACCGGCCACGGCACCAACGTCATCCAGGGTCTTGCGGTATCGCTGGAATCGACGGCCCTTCCGGCCATCGTCATCGTCGGCGGCATCATCTCGACCTACCAGCTCGCCGGTCTGTTCGGCACGGCAATCGCGGTCACCACCATGCTCGGCCTTGCCGGCATGATCGTAGCACTCGATGCCTTCGGTCCGGTCACCGACAATGCAGGCGGCATCGCCGAAATGTCCCACCTGCCGCCGGAAGTGCGCAAGTCGACCGACGCGCTCGATGCTGTCGGCAACACCACCAAGGCCGTCACCAAGGGTTATGCCATCGGTTCTGCCGGTCTGGGTGCGCTGGTCCTTTTCGCGGCCTATGCCAACGACCTGCAGTACTTTGCCGCCAACAGCGACAAGTATCCCTACTTCGCCGGCATCGGTGACATCTCCTTCAGCCTGGCCAACCCTTACGTTGTAGCGGGCCTGATCTTCGGCGGCCTGATCCCCTATCTTTTCGGCGGTATCGCGATGACGGCGGTCGGTCGTGCAGCGGGTTCGATCGTCGAGGAAGTCCGCCGGCAGTTCCGCGAGAAGCCGGGCATCATGCAGGGGACCGACAAGCCGGACTATGGCCGCGCAGTCGATATCCTGACGCGCGCCGCTATCAAGGAAATGGTCATCCCGTCCCTGTTGCCGGTGCTGGCCCCGCTCGTCGTCTATTTCGGCGTGCTCCTGATCTCCGGCTCCAAGGCTTCCGCCTTCGCAGCCCTCGGCGCGTCGCTGCTCGGCGTCATCGTCAACGGCCTCTTCGTTGCAATCTCCATGACCTCGGGCGGTGGTGCCTGGGACAATGCAAAGAAGAGCTTCGAAGACGGCTTCATCGACAAGGATGGCGTCAAGCACCTGAAGGGTTCGGATGCGCATAAGGCCTCCGTCACCGGCGACACGGTCGGCGATCCCTACAAGGATACGGCTGGCCCTGCAGTGAACCCCGCGATCAAGATCACCAATATCGTGGCGCTCCTGCTGCTCGCTGTTCTCGCCGGCTGAGACGCGTACCAACGAAAAAGACCGCGGAAGGCAACTTCCGCGGTCTTTGCATGTCTGAACTCCGGGAGAAAACAATGTCCCCCGTGTGGCGGCTTTACTGGCCGCCGAGAATGTTTCGGACGCTGTTGGCCGCACCGCCGCCGCCAGCCAGAAGCTGCTGCAGGAAGGTGAGGTCGCGACCGCCGGTCGGGGTCGTGCGGGAAATCGTGTCGAACACCTTGCCGTCCTGCAGGGTGTAGTTGGCGCGCTGCGTCACGACACCGTCCTTGTCGAAATAGATCGCCAGGATCTGCTGATCGATGAGACGCTGCTTCATGAACGCGACGGGACGGGTGCGCTTCTGCGAGATGTAGTAGAACACCTCACCGTCGAAGGTCGCGGTGGTCGACGGCGTGCCGAGCGACAGCAGGACCTGTTCGCGGCTCGAGCCGACGGGCACCAGATCAAGGGCTGCCTGGTCGACGACGTAACCATTGTGGAAGACCTCGGAGGTCTGGCAGGCTGAGAGGCCGAGGGTAACGGCAAGAGCAAGTGCGGTCGTGCTCAGGAGCTTCCTGTCCGACTTGAAAATCCTGATATCCACGCAAACGTCTCCCATGACTGTCGATGGCACCCGAGATGCCGGATCGCTTCTGCGCATAGCATTGTGGCCTTTCCGGGGAAAGCCGCCGCAAAGCCTGCGCTGCCGATTTGCCGGTCATTCTGCCGCGAGATGCGGCATCGGTGCCGGATATCGGCATTGCAATTCACGCCTGCTTCGGTAAACCAGCTTTCGCAATCATGCAACATGACCACGTCCGGGCTCACCACTTCGGTCGGCTCTTTTTGGTGGAATTGGATGGTATTCGGCTTCTTTCGTCAGAAAAGAAACAATCAGGTGATCGTCGAGCGCCAGTATGGCGCGCTGACGGCGGCTGCGCGCACTCCCGCCTTTTATCTCGACATGAACGTGCCCGACACCGTGATCGGCCGCTTCGAGATGTTGACGATCATGCTGATTCTGTATTTTCGCCGCACTGCCAGGTCGCCGCGCAGCGGCCAGGAGATCGCCCAGAACATCATCGACGCGTTCTTCGAGGACGTGGATCATTCGATCCGCGAGCTGGGCGTCGGCGATCCCGGCGTGCCGAAACGGATGAAGAAGCTCGCCGGCATGTATTACGGCCGCCTCGAATCCTATGCCGGCGCGCTGGACCGCAACGACCGGCAGGAACTCGCCGCGGCGCTCAAGCGTAACATCCATCCGGAAGAGGGGGAGACCGCTCCTTCCATGCAGGCGCTGGCCGACTGGATGTTTGACGCGGAAAAGGCCTTTTCGGCATTGGACGAAGAACAGATCGAGACGGGCATGGCCCGAATTGCCGTCCCAGCCGCCTGAGCGATATCCAGCGCCGGCCGGGCGCAGGATGCGGGGGCAGACGGCAGAACAAGGAATGGACGAGATGACGAGCAACAAGGCAAAGGGCAGTGGCGAGTTCAGCTATTTGGTGAAGGTCGGGCACATCTCGGCCAATCCGGTTCAGGTGCATGTCGAGGCCGACGAGCGTGAGCGCGCAAACCTCGCCGAGCTCTGGAAGGTCGAGACGGTGAACCGCCTCGCAGCCGACCTGCAGATCGCCCGCTGGAAGAAGGACGGCGTCCGCATCAAGGGCCACGTAACGGGGGAGGTCGTGCAGTCCTGCGTCGTGACGCTGGAGCCGGTGGTCACCTCCATCGAGCAGGACATCGACCAGATCTACGTGCCGGAAGGCTCCAAGCTCGCACGCATCGTGCTCGACGGCGCCGGTGAGATGGTGCTCGATCCCGAAGGGCCCGACCTCCCCGAACAGTTCACCGGGGATACGATCGATGCAGGTGCGCTGGTTGCAGAATTCGCCGCGCTCGACATCGACCCCTATCCGAAGAAAGAGGGTGCGACCTTCAAGGAGCACATCGAAAGCAAGGACGAAGAGGACAAGAAGCCATCGCCCTTTGCTGTCCTGAAGGACTGGAAAAAGGATTGAGCATTGCCCATCTGCACTTCCGGGTGGGTTGTGTGCCGAAGGAAAAGCGGTATTTTGACCGAAAATTTCGCTGGCCAGCGATGAAGAAGGGTCAGGTCTAAGTGATCAGAATTTCTGTCGACGTCATGGGTGGAGACTTCGGTCCCGAAGTCGTCATCCCCGGAGCCGCCAAGGCACTCGAGCGTCATCCCGATGTCACCTTCCTTCTCTTTGGCCAGCAGGAACGCTGCCTGCCGATCCTCGCGCAGTTTCCGAAGCTCAAGGAAAAGTCGACCTTCCACCATTGCGACGTCTCCGTCACCATGGACGAGAAGCCGAGTCAGGCGCTGCGCCGCGGCCGTTACGTCTCCAGCATGTGGCGTTCCATCGAGGCGGTGAAGACCGGGCAGGCGGATGTCGTGGTCTCGGCCGGCAATACCGGCGCATTGATGGCCATGGCGAAGTTCTGCCTGCGCACCATGGCGACCATAGAGCGCCCGGCGATCGCCGCGATCTGGCCGACGCTGTCAGGCGAGAGCATCGTGCTCGATGTCGGTGCCGGAATCGGTGCCGATGCCCAGCAATTGCTTGATTTCGCTGTTATGGGTGGCGCCATGGCACGTGCCCTGTTCGAAATCGAAAAGCCCATGGTCGGTCTGCTCAATGTCGGTGTGGAAGAGATCAAGGGCCAGGAAGAGGTCAAGGAGGCCGGACGCCTCATTCGTGAGGCAGGTCTGGACACGATCGACTACTACGGATTCGTCGAGGGCGATGACCTCGGCAAGGGCACGGTGGATGTCGTGGTGACCGAAGGTTTCACAGGCAACATCGCGCTGAAGACCGCGGAAGGCACTGCGAAGCAGATCGCGGAGTATCTGCGCGCTGCCATGTCGCGCACCTGGATGGCCAAGCTCGGCTACATACTCGCCAAGGGCGCCTTCGATAGGCTTCGCGAGAAGATGGATCCGCGCAAGGTGAATGGTGGCGTCTTCCTCGGCCTGAATGGCATCGTCATCAAGAGCCACGGCGGCACCGATGCCGAGGGCTTTGCGGCGGCAATCGACGTGGGCTACGACATGGCCCGGAACGGTCTCACGCAGAAGATCGAAAACGACTTGAAAAAATATCACGCGCGGCACCCGTCTCCGGCCGGCCCCGAAGCGGCGTGAAAGGTAGGAAACTTCAATGATCCGTTCAGTAGTTCGCGGTTTCGGAGCCTCGCTCCCGAAACGGGTTATGACCAATCGCGATCTCGAAAGTCTGGTCGAAACTTCGGACGAGTGGATCGTCCAGCGCACGGGCATCAAGCAGCGTCACATTGCCGGTGAAGGCGAGACCACGGCCTCGCTGGGTGCAGCTGCCGCTCAGGAAGCGCTCGACCGAGCCGGCCTGACGGTTGCAGACATCGATCTCGTGATCTGCGCCACTTCGACGCCGGACAACACCTTCCCGGCAACAGCCGTCAACATCCAGAACCGCCTTGGCATGCATCACGGCTTCGGCTTCGACGTGCAGGCCGTCTGTTCGGGCTTCGTCTACGCCATGGCAACCGCCGATCTCTATATTCGCGGCGGCATGGCCAAACGCGTGCTGGTCATCGGTGCGGAGACCTTCTCCCGCATTCTCGACTGGACCGACCGTACCACCTGCGTGCTTTTCGGTGACGGTGCCGGCGCTCTCATCCTTGAGGCCGCGGAAGGTGAGGGGACCGTGGCCGATCGCGGCGTACTGACCTCGAACCTGCGCTCCGACGGTGCCCATCGCGAGAAGCTCTATGTCGACGGTGGCCCGTCCACCACGGGCACGGTCGGTCACCTGCGCATGGAGGGCCGCGAGGTCTTCAAGCATGCAGTCGGCATGATCACCGACGTCATCGAGGCCGCCTTCAGCGCAACCGGAACCACCGCCGATGACATCGACTGGCTGGTCCCGCATCAGGCCAACAAGCGCATCATCGACGGTTCGGCCAAGAAGCTCGGTATCCCCGACGAGAAGGTCGTGATCACCGTGGACAAGCACGGCAATACCTCTGCCGCCTCGATTCCGCTCGCGCTCGCCACTGCAGCCGGCGATGGACGCATCAAGAAGGGTGACCTTGTGATGCTCGAAGCCATGGGGGGCGGCTTCACCTGGGGCGCCGTCCTGCTGCGGTGGTAGCATCTGAACCTAAAAATTGCGCACCAACAAGCACTTGACCGTCACGGCCAAGGGCAATAGTCTCTGCACAATTCAACAAGATCATTGATTTAGGCGGACGAGAACTATGGCCGGGAAGACAGTGACGCGTGCGGATTTGGCAGAATCAGTCTTTCGCAAGGTCGGTCTTTCCAGAACGGAGTCTGCCGAACTGGTGGAAACCGTCATTGACGAGATCTGCAACGCGATCGTGCGTGGCGAATCGGTCAAGCTCTCGTCCTTCGCCACCTTCCAGGTCCGCAGCAAGAACGAGCGAATCGGCCGCAACCCGAAGACCGGGGAGGAAGTGCCGATTTCCCCGCGCCGTGTCATGACCTTCAAGGCGTCGAATGTCCTGAAGCAGCGCATCCTGCGCGCTCATATCGCCCGCAAGGCCAAGCAGAAGCCCGCAAACCCCGCGGCCTGATATCGGCCAAAACCGGTGGAGCATTCGCCCGCCGGTCACCCAGCGCTTGAAAAGCCATCCTCAAACCGTTGAAATATGATCCGAGTCGCGCGCCCGCGCGACCATCGAGGAGCGCTGTGATGCAGTTGGACAAGAGCCCGGATGCTTTCCGCACGATCAGCGAGGTGGCCGATGATCTCGATCTGCCACAGCACGTGCTGCGCTTCTGGGAAACACGCTTTCCGCAGATCAAGCCACTGAAGCGCGGTGGCGGCCGGCGCTACTACCGGCCCGACGATGTCGAACTGCTGAAGGGCATTCGCCATCTGCTTTACGATCAGGGCTACACGATCAAGGGCGTGCAGAAACTCCTGAAGACCAATGGCAACAAGTTTGTCATGGCGGTCGCCACGGGTGATGTCGCCACCATGGAAGCGCTCGTGGCCGCCAACGCCTCCAAGGTTGACGATCCCAAGGTCAATCTCGACGAGGACCAGGTTGTCGGCCGTCCAAAGGTGCGCGCCAGCGGACGCTTCTTCGGCTTTGGCGGCGGTGCCAGCGACGACGCGCCCGAAATCTCGGTAGGCAAGGGCTCGATTGCCAAGGAGGATCGCGCCCTCCTGCAGGAGGCGCTCTTCGACCTGCTCGAATGTAAGCGACTGCTCGATCAGGTGAGGTGAACCTCCCGTTCCCGCCGATGGAACACCGCTCCCCCTCCAGACGTTGAAGGACCAGCACGCAACCCGCGCGAGGTTCCATGAAACGTCTCCTGATTTCGATCCCGATTGCATCTCTCCTCATGATGGCTCCTGCCGCCGCGCAGCAGTCGTCGGGCACTGCCGCATCCGGGGCTCCCGCAGCCTCTGAAGCCCGTCCGACCACCGTCGAGGACGCCTGCCTCTTCGTCGCCAGAAGCATGCTGATGGTGGAGGATCTCAAGGTTGGCGTGGTGCAGGCCTTCCCCGAACTCGATCCGCCCGGCGCCCGGCTGACCTATTCCACCCGCATGGACGCAGAACCGCAGGACATCACCGACGAGATCGAATGCCAGTTCGAGCGCGGCACGGAGCCTCTTCAGGTCACCCGCTTCTGCATGGACGTGACCTGCTATGCCGCCAACAGCGAGGAACCCGAAGAGCGTCGGCGTTTCGAGGAAATCCGGGCGCTGATGCAGCGGCTCAAGTGACGATCCGCGCATTTTTTCGCGTCGCCTGGAGTTTCCCCTTGCGCAGAAATAGCTGACTGTCTAAAGGGAACTGGCTGCCGATCGGGGTGATCGCGCTTGGAATTTTGTCGAGAATTCGCATTCTTCACAAAGCTCCAGACGCTAGCATCCGAGAGAAGCGCATATGACGGAATGTAGCGCAGCCAGGTAGCGCACTTGACTGGGGGGCGCAGCGCCTCAGTTCTTTTTCCCATTTGAATTCAGAGCCTTATTGTCGCCATCCGACTTCTCGGTGGGGATTTTGGTGGTGGTTGTAGCTTCCAACGCTTGACGAAGGTCATCGTCCATCGCGTGGGCGTATTTCGTCGTGGTTGCAATGTCCCTGTGTCCCAAGAGCCGCTGCGCGACCCGGAGATTTGAGGCTCGAAGGATCCTTGTCGCTGCCGTATGGCGCGTGTCATGGAAACGAAAGTTGGCAACGCCGGCCGCTGGTACTGCCCGTCGCATTGCGGTTTTCAACCCGGAATCTGTCAGCGGATAGCGCTGGCCCCGGACGAGGCCTTCAGCCTTCTTGGTCCTTGCGGCCTGGTAAGTGAAGACCTTCAGCGGATGATAGTCCTTTTGCGCCCAAAGCAGCTGGTAGATCGCTTCAGACATCGGGATAGTACGAACCTTGTTCCCTTTGCCTTTAACCGTGAATCGTCGCGAGAAAAAATCGACCTGTGGCCATTCGAGGCCGAGGATCTCCATGCGACGGCAGCCCGTCAGAAAAGCAAACCGGACAGCCTCGTCATAGCCGCGACCGAGCTGAGCCAGTATTGCGTCCTCCTCAGTACAACTCGCCTCCCGCACGCGCTCCTGAGGCTCCTTGAGGATGTGCCGACCGAAATCTACATCTGCCACCTGGACCTTCCAGACGTTCTTGGCCCTCAGGATGATTTCGCGAAGCGGCTGGGTGCAGGTTCGATTGACCGTGGCTGGACTGACAAGTTTTCCGGGTTTGATCTTCCCGTTTTTCATTCGGATCGGAACTCGCTCGCCGCGACGGCGGGCAACAAGCGCGGCGACAACAGAGTCGGTGATTTGGTCGAGAGGCTTGTCAGAACCGATCCATTTCTTCAGCCATTCGAGGTTTCTGAGGATCGTGTCGGTCGCTTTCTGATGCTGGCCGATCTCAAGCCACCAACGGGAGGCGGCTATTTCGAACGTCATATGCTCAGCAAAGAAGGCAGCCTCTGCCTGCAGTTCTATCCGCGCCTGCTCTCGCCGGGCTTGCTCAAACGCTTGCGCCTCTCGCTTTGTTCGGCAGCCCGTATTGCCTGAAAATCGACGACCCTGAAGTTGGAATTCGAAACTGTAGGTGTCGTCATACGTTTCGCCTCTTTTGCGCTTGTAGACTGACATGATTGATGCGCCCTTTTTGTCTTGAATTCCTCAAGGTCCCTGATTTCGAACCGATAGCGCGGGCGCTTGACCCCGCATCCGACATTGATGCACTTGATGTCCCCGAGACGGACCAGGGTGGTGAGGTGCTTGGCTGAGATCGCCAGGTACTGCGCAGCTTCAGAGGGCTGCAGAAGTCGCTCATTCATCTTGAAGCTCACTCTTCCTCAGTCAGTTCTGTCTCATTGTGCCAGCGCTCATCCTTGCCGGCGACGCGCCGATCGAGGTCAAGCAGGTATGCCTTGCGACCTGACCACCATTCCGCTCGACCGATGACGCGGCCGGATTGCCGACTGACCTGCAGCATCACACGTTGTCCCATGCGAAAACGGTACTGGTCCATGTCATGTCCTCAGTGCTTTAAGTGGCGCGGCCCCTCGATAAGGAGAGAAGGGGCCGCGCCGTCGGTCGCAGGCATCCATTGCGACCGAAACTGGACTCAGCCGAGCTTCTCGGCGACGCTTTCAAGTGCCGCGACCTGCAGAGCCGTGGATGTGTCGGTGTCCTGTTTGACTGTGGAGAGAAAGCTGAGCACTGACTTGATGATCAAATCTCGCTCATCCCAGTCGCAGTCGATGTTGGTCAGGTGATCGGTGGCGAAGCGAAGCTTTACGGTGGCATCCTCAAGGCTTCCGCAAGGTGCGCAGCACATGAATTCCTCAATCACACTCATTCGACCCGACAGCATTTGAGCGAATGCTGTATTGTCGAAATAGCCTTCATCAACTCGTTTTTCGTAGCGCGCCTGTTCGACTTCCAAGATGGCCGCCAGGCCGCGCAGCTTGTCAGCCATGAAGTGAGGTTGGAGGTTCTCGATGTTGTAAAAGTAAGACTGCACATCTGCGCGTGAGTAGAACTTCAGGCGGTTCAAGTCGCTCGCGGGGTAGCGGCTTGGGTCCACGACAAAATCCACCAGCCGAAATGCTACAAACTTCTCAACATCCGCATCATCGGCGACGCAGATTAGGTCCGTAACGTCGTCATGAGCAGCCTTGACCCGAGCATACTCGGTTTCCAAAGCTGCCAGTGGCCACTTCGAGAAGTCGGCGGCGCAGCTTGCGACATAGGCCTGTCTAGGTATACGAGAAGCGAGCATTCCAATTCTCCTGTGGATTGGGTTGCGAAGGGTTCAGCAGGTTCTCAGGCCGGTGCTGAGCCCTTTTTTGTTTCCAAACTAAAAGCCGGATTTTGCGGTCTCCGGAGGCCGAGATCTATGAGGCTCCTGATTGCCTCGGTCCGGCTCCGCATGCCCGATGGCACTCCCCACTTGTCGACCTCATCGATCTGGCTCTCAGGAAGCAGAATGACCACGCGCTTGAGCCTTGGCCGGGCCGGATAGGTTCTTACAGCAGCCATGTTAACCTCGATGTGCATTGAGATGTCAATGATGATGACAATTGAATGATTGCCATCGTAATGTCAATAGCTATGACAACGCGGAGGGATGCGAATGGCCAAAGCCGAAATGCAGCGTCGGGTCTATTTATTGCCGAGCGATCTGGTTGATCGTGTCGTCAGGTATCAGACAGAGAGAGGAATGAAATCGGAGGTCGAAGCGGTTCGGCGCCTAATCGATGAAGCGCTAAAGATGCGTGACGACGATGAGGATATAATGGGAAGATTTCTCACAGCTCTGCATGAAAACAGAGATTTGAACGATGCTGCTCGAGAGGTGCTGGTGGGGCATCCTCTCGTGACAGAAATCAAATTCCACGAAAGTATAATTGAGTTGATGATAAAAGGATTCGGTCGCTTCCGCTCGGATTACTTGGGCAACATCGAGAAGCAGGATCCTGCCACTTCTAAATGGAGCCAGTGGCTCGATCTGGATTACCTGGACATCAACAAACAAAACCCTCAGGGCGATAAGTTGCGGGAGGACTAACCGTTCCAGCCTGTCGAGCCCACGGCGCCCTGCGCGGCCTGAATTCATACAGCTCATGCTGACCGAGCCGACCCAGAAGTGCCTGGTAAACCGTCACAAGTGCATCCTGCCACAACTGCCATTCCAGCCGCGACAGCACATCACCCCGGATAGGATCGCCAAGCTCGTATTTCCGATATGCACCGGGCAGGGGCCTTCCTCGGCTGCGATCCATGCCGTCGACTTCCTGCTGTACCGTCTTGCCGGTGCTGGTCCGAACCTTCTTCATGACAAACCATGATGGCCGGCCATTGCGCGACACCATCGGAAACGTTGGCTGCTCAGCGCGCCAATCCGGGCCGCGCTTCAGGACAGCCGAGGTGATCACCAGAGCGACGATGTGCTTGCCGGCGAGTAAATCGCCTTTGGCCTGCACCTCGTCGACCACGGCCGCCACCTCGGTCGCGATCAGCCCATGAGGGTCCTCGAACTCAGGGAAGGGGTTCCAACCCTCAGGGATGTCAAAGCGCACATCGCGCAGCTCCTGCACGGCCTCCGCAACCAGCAAGGCGTCCGGATGTGGATCACCCTCGTCGACGAATGACGGAATGATCCCGTGCGCATTCGGAGTGCGGTCGACGATCGTCCCCAGTTCGCCAAACTGCGAGATCGACGACCAGGCGGAGGACATGGCGGCCGTCATCGGGTTGCCTGTCCGCTGGATCTTAGGAATTTCGTAGATGAAAGCCCAGCTCAACAGATCGGTGATTGTCGTCGTTTTCATCTAGGCTCCATCGGCATCAGTGGAAAAACTTCAAAAACCTTGGCGCACATTTGCCGAATCGCTCCACCGTCGAGGCGCAACCAGCGGAGCGCATCATGGACATTCTTCTGAAGGACCAAATGGCCGAGATCAGGCAAGAAGTACGGCTGCATCTGCGAAACATCGTGGGCATCGTTGTCTGCGGCGAGAAGCACTTTGAACGGTCGGCGCAGGGCGATTGGGTTGATGTGACGAACAAGGTGAAGGACCATCACCGACGTTCCTTTGCCGTGCTGTGGCCCGATCTGCAGCGACTGCAGGGAGCTGCTAGTTAAAGCCCGCTGTAGTTCGTCGAGGTCTGGATGCCGTTCATCTCGCTCTGCAGCATCGCTCCAAGCTTCCTCCCAATCGCTTCGGCATCGCTGGCCTCATTGATGGTGATGTTCATCGTCACGTTCGGCCGTGGCGGCGGGTTGGCGAGCTGGACGGTCGGCGTTCCGGAAAGCGTGACTGTCGGCGTCCCCGACAGTGTTACAGACTGCGGACCTTGCGTTTTCGCCTCGTAGCTGGCGAGCACATTGAACCTCTCCTGATCTGCCTTGGCTGCATCCAGTGCGGCGCCATGTGGTCGAGCATCATTCCCGGCGCCACGCTCCGGAGAGTTGGCGAGGCTTCCAGGTGAATTCCTGCGATAGGTCTCGATCACGCGCCGCGCCTCGGCCGCGACAGCTTCCGGATCCGGGCGAGAAGCCGGGAGTGGCGCTGGCGGGGCACCTGCGCGCTCAGGAGACACCCCGAGACCGCCAGCGATGATCCGCTGGTTATGCCGTCCGGTCGATGCGGGGATCTCGCCGCGTTCGTATCGACGGCCGTAATAGGCCGCTATCTCTTCCTTGTTGGCGTACCCCCCACGGATGGCCATGGCCATCTTTTCGTCGTAGCTGCTGGTGAGACCAAAGCCGGTGCGAGACCAGAAGCCGTTGTGGCCGCTTTTTTCCAGACCAGCGTTGACGGCGGTGCTGAAGTCCAAGGAGTCCGAAACGTAATCCATCGCCGGGACAGCATAAGGTGCTGCGGCGGCACCCCCGGAGTTCAAGAGCTTCGAAGCACTATTGGTGAGCTTGTCGATCGCCGACTGAGTGTCGGCCAACACCTTGTTGACGTCACGAAACACAGTGCCGTCGACACTGGCTGAATTCATCGTGTCGAAAAACTTCTGCAGTGCTTCAGGGCTGCTGAGCAGTGACTGCATGCCCAGCCTGAATTCCTTGTCCGTGAAGAGCAGCGGCAGCTTGGACATATCGCCCTTAAGGGCTTTGGAAGAGAGGCGAATGAATGCCTCGATCGTATCCTCGCCTGACTTGCGGGCGGCATCCATTTCCTTGCGGAGATCGATCCCAAAATCCTTGAATTTTTTCATCGTCTCGCCGGCATAGATCTTGCCGAAGATCTCGCCGGCCTGTGTGGCTGCGCTCGATGCGTCGCCCGTGTCCTCGCGGATCGTCTGAAGAATCGCGACCAGCCTCTTTAGGCCCTCTTCGCCTGTGTAACCCAGCGACGCGAACGAGTTCGCGAGAGATGGGATGTATTGCGCCATGTCGCGCGTTTCGAATTGGCCCGCCTTTGCACCCGTCACCATCACGTCGAACATACGCTGTAACTGGTTCGCAGGGATCTTCAGTGCGGATGCCGCCTTGAGGCCGCTGTTCGCAATATCTGTGGTCGCCGCACCCGTCGCCTGAGCCGTGGCCAGGACGGATGGAAGGAAGGCCAGCGCCTCGTCAAGGCTCTGGCCAGATGCAACTAGTGTATCCAGAGCCGTAACGCCTTCTTCGAGGGGCATGGCAAGAGCCATTGTCTGCCGGCGAACCTCCTCCATCGCAGCTTTCGTCTGTTCGGCGCTGGCATCGGCCGTGATGCCGATCCGCGTGAATTGGCGCTCCACGCTTGCGAATTGCTTGACGGCGCCAGCAGCGACATAGCCAGCGGCGGTTAGGGCCATCCCGGCACGCGCGCCCCAGAGAGCCATCTGCCGTTGACGTTCTTCAAGCGTCCGATCTCGCTCCACCATAAGGCGCTCTAGCGCACGATCGCGGTTAGAAAGTCGAAGCCCTTTGTCGGCGAGCATGTAGTCCCGCTCGGCCCGCTTCAGCCGATCGAGGTTGCCGATAATGGCTTTTGTCTTGCCACCAGTCTTGTCGGTGAGATCGACAACCATGGTTGCGGTGAGGCGGCTCATCGATCTTCCTTCCGACTTTAGTGAGTTTTAGCCAGCTTTAGAACTTTAGGCTTTTTCTTGAGGCTTAGACTGGCCAGGATTCGGGCCTGTCTCAGCCCGCGGGGCCTGCTGCGCGGGTACGGTCCCTAAACCGGGGGGCTGCGCCAGCACACACAGCCCCCGGCCATACGCCTCACTCAGCCTGAGAAGTGAGACGGATGAGAAGCTGGGGACGGATGCAGATCGGGAGCACGTTGCTTTCCGTGTGGATCTCGCGGCCCTTGTCGTGGGGCAGATCCTCCGTGGATACGAAGATTTTGCTGTCCGCAGGCGGCATGCGGTTCGCGCCGCTCAGCGTGTCAGGCGGTGCGACGTAGCGCTTGAAGAACGGCGTGCCCAGCGGAACGACGATGGCCTCATCGGGATCGATCGCAGGACGGGCTACCAGGTTGCCGTTTGCCAGGCGAACCTTGTATTCCTCGTCGACGCGCTCGAGGGTCAGGCCGGCATAGGTGAAGACATCCTCGATCTCGTCGCGTGCCGGGTTCGGCGTGTTGCCGGCATATTTGCTGAGCCCTTCCAGCACGCTGCCGTGCTTCAGGTAGTTGTCGAAGAAGTTCTTGCCGGCCATGACGCGAAGGCCCGTGGCGCGAGTGCCTCGCAGCTCCTTGCGAATGATGGCCTTCACGGCTCGGTTCTTTTCCGCAATGTCCGTGGCGGTGACATCGAGGTCGAAGCTGATCGAGTTCTCGGTCAGTTCAAACTTGTCGTAGAGATTCAGAAGGATCTTGCCTTCGCCATCGAGCACCAGGCCGTTCAGCGCGCCCCAATCGAGATAAGAGTGGGTCAGGTCGTGCTTGGCCCGCATCATCTCGAGGCGCGTGTTGTAGACGTCCTCGACGGTTTCCATGATGCGATCGTCACCCCACTTCAGGAGGTTCTGGACGTCCGACGGAGAGATCGCATCGTCGAGCGGAAAATGCGGGATATCGAAGTTGACCTGGTGACGATCGTTCCGCATGTTCAGGTTCGATTCGCCGCCGCGTTCCCGCGCCGGGATGACGGTCAGCTCGGCTTCTTCAATGCCGAGTTTGACATAGGTCGTGGCGATCGGCGTGTCGCGGAAGATACCGAGCTGCGCCGGCCGTCCGGTCTGGTACGGCGGAATGTTGATGGCTTCGGTCAGCTTGTCGCCGGAGAATTCCGGCGCGCTGAGAAGGTTCGCAACGGTAGACATGGATTAGACCCCCATCCGGGCCTTGATGCCCAAGAGTTCGAGTTGCGTGAGAGCGGCGGCCTTCTGGCCGTCGGTGATGCCAGCGGGCCAGACGAGCGCCTGGAGAACGACCTGAGCGCGACGCTTGAGGTTGACGACGCGGACATCAGCACCGGTCGCGTTCGCGTACTGCAGGATGATCGCGGCGGCTGTCTGTGTGCCGTCCGTTGCGGCCGGAGCAAGAGGCTTGAACTTGCCGCTTGCTGTCACCTTGCCCAGGACTGTGCCAGTCACGACGACGCCCGAACCGGATGCTAGCGTGTCTTCGTCCCGCGAGAAGCGGTTCTTGCCTTCATCCTTGACGACATCGGTGTCGCTCTTGAAACCAACGGTTTGCATTGTGCAGCCTCCTTAGCTGACGCCGTGCCGGCGTTTCATGTTGGCGACCAGCCCACCACCAGAAGGGGTGGGCGATGAGATTGACGGTGATGCGAGAGAGGCGAGGGGGTTCAATTGCGCTGCAGCGAGCGCGGCAATGCGCCTCTCTTCGTAGCTTTGCGCCGGAGCGACGGTCGAAGCTGGTGCGGCCTTGGCGAGAAGCGCCTTGGCCTGGTCTTCGGTCAGCTCGGTTTCGAAAGCCACGTATTCGGCCAGGTCGCGATGCGTCGAGGCCTGCGGCAAACTCATGATGGCCCGGATGCGCGCCGCAACCTCGGCACGCGCCTGAGCGGCGACTTCATCTGTCATAACGGTTTCCTTCTTCGGGGTGGTAGGTCTCGTGCCGGCGCTAGCCCAATTCTTCTCTTTGCTGAGAGCGATCAGCGCAGCCGGCGCGTTGGTGAACTTCGAATAGTCGAAGGCGGCGAAGGCTTTGACCGGTTGCGCGATCGCCTTGTCGGCGAACCCGGCCGCAACGGCATCTGCTGGGGTGAACCAGGTCTCAGCCTTCATGAGTTCCCGGCACTGACTTGCGGATTTACCACTCTTCAATGCGTAGATTTCCGCGTAGCTGTCTCCAATCGCCTCAAGGGCGCGGATTTGGCGCTGGTGATCTTCAGAGTGTCCGATAGTCATCCCGTGCGGCTCATGGATCATGAGCAGGGAGCCGGCTGACATCGAAACGGTCTTGCCAGCCATCGCAATCAGCGAGGCCGCCGAAGCTGCCAGCCCATCGACAACGACGTTGGTCTCGCCTGATCGAGCACTCAGGAGTGCGTGGATTGCCGCCCCCTCCGTTGCCCATCCGCCAGGAGAGTTTATGTGAACGGTGATCTTGTCCGATGCCTTGATCTTGCTGAGGGCGACGATGACCTCGCCGGCAGAGAAGCAATCGAAGAAGGGATCTTCCCCGACGATCCCATTCAGGTAGATGTTGCGGCCCTGGACGGTCACGGTCATGGCAGCACCTCGTCATGAGCGAGAACTGCGCGGGGATCTGCCTTGGCGCGACGCAGGACATCGAGGCCGAGCCGCTCGGCGGAACGGATCACCGATTCCTCTTCCAGCTCCAGCCGCAACAGCTCTTCGTTGATCGTCTTGAGCTTCGCATCTCGATCACCCTGTGACAGGCCTTCGCCGTCGGCGCTCATCTCGGAGACGAGATCGATCAGGTAGGATTCAAGCTGTCCCAGGCAGACGGCCCCGATCACATCGAGGTCAACGGGCTGCGAGGGCAGGCGAAGCGAGCGCTGCATGAACCGGTTCGCCAGGTCGCGGAGCGCTGAGCGTTCTGCAAGGCCGCGCTTCCAATCCTTGATGCGCGTGATTGCTTCATCGCTGGAAACTGGCGCGCATTCGAGGCTCTGACGCTCCGAGGCAAGTTCCTCGATCGAGGCCCGTGTCGCCTGTAGGGCTTCGAACAGGTCAGACGCCCCGCGCTTGGCCTTGGCGATACCGCCCTTTGTCGGTTCCTTGGCCATCATGCGGCTCCAATCGTCGAGAGGAAATCGGAGCAGCCCTTGAGGGTCTGAAGTGAGGCGGAGTGACGATCGCGGGCAACCGCGACGGCTGCCTCGGCCAACTCGACACGCGACAGGATCTCCTTTTCGCGGACCCGGAGAGCGGCCAGGCGCTTTTCGAGGTTCTCGCCACCAGTGCGCTCGACCTGACGCTGCAAGACCGTCATCTCGCGGCGGACATCGGTGAGAGACGCCGTGTCGGTGCGCAGGGCGCTTTCTGTGGAAATGAGGCCGGCCTTTTCGCGCTGCTGCACATTGCGCAGGGCGTTCAGCCGTTCCGGGTCGATGCGAAGATCAGTCATGGTCGCTCCTATCTGGAAGCGACGATGAATCGATTTTCGGGAATTCCAAACATGGGTTTGAATTTCCCTGAGGCAGGCCGTCAACCGGTCAACTCATGGGTCAACCCCGTCAACCTCGTCAACCTTGTCAACCCAATATTTGGACCACCCTGACTGACTGAAACTCGGGCCGTTCTCCGCCCGTGGGGGGCGACCGGCAAAACACGGTCCCTAACCCCAGGGGGGGCCTCCCAGCCCAAGTCTGAATAGACCGATGAGACCGGTCTATTACCCAATCTCAATCCTTCAATCTCTGTGGTGGATTGTGGTGGATTGTGGTGGATACTGTGGTGGATTTTATTTAATGAATTCAGATACTACGGTGGATGTGGTGGATTTTGGTACGCATATACGTATGGAAATTTTTGCGAGCAAAAAACGCTGAAAAAAAATCTATATGTATAGTGGACCCCGAATAATCCACCACAATCCACCACGCCTCTCCAACTTGTTGGAAATGCTGTTGTTTTTACGCCCACCCCAATCCACCACAATCCAGAACGTGCCACCACAAATCCACCACAGAGGCGCTTTTCCCCTTCGAAGTGAAAAAGGCGCGACGAAAAAAGAGGCCGCATAACGGCCTCTGACTGTGGTGCTTATCTCTGTCGCGTGGGCGGGGCAGGGGGTGTTGATTGACCTGTCAGCCCCTAAGGATGGCGGTCATGCGCTTGGCATCTGGTATCTTGAGGCCGCTGACGCGAATATCCCAAAAGGTACGGCGCGGCTCTTGAGATGGGCGTGGCTGCCGCATTGAAGGCGACCTGAGCGCTTCGTATTGTCTGGCATCTGCAGCCATCTTCTTGGCGGCCGAGGTCGCTGAGAGCCCGGCATAGTCCGGACATTCGCGCCACAGGCGCACCAGCCGTTCGTTTCGCCAGTCCAGCCATTCCTCTTTTTGCGGAGACACCCCACCGCGTCGCCTCACTCCAAGGCACGTGTCCAGCGAATAGATGCAGTCCGTATCGAGGTAGCGCACGAGGCCCTCAAGAAGGATCGAGAGATCTTCGGGAGCCGCCGGCTTTCCGCTCCGGTGGCTCTCAGCAAGACGACGGATTACAGAGAGCCCGCTCAATAGCCGTCTCCCAGCGGGAAAGCGTCATCGTCTCCGTAGGTGGTTGCTTCTTCAGATGAGGCGATATCCGACACCAGGGCGATGTTCACATAGACAGAGCGATCGCGACGTTTCTCCCGAACCACCTTGTTCTTGATGATCCTGCCGAACGAATTGTTCGAGATCGGCTTGAAGTGCTCCGCCTCGGCGAATTTCTCGTAGGCCTTATAGAAGTCCAGCGCCGACACTTCGCCGCCTTCCTTCTCCACCACACATCGAGCGAAGAAGCTCGCCGTCGGATCCTGACTGTCCCGATACTCTTGCGTTGAGGCGCGCACTGCATCGGGGATGACCAGACCCTCTTTCAGATAGATTGCGACGCCTTCGATCAGCCAATTGAGGATGCCGGAGAATTCTTCTTCGAAGATCCGCAGCAGCTCGTCGAACTCGATGCGTTCTTCTTCCGGGATTCGGACGCCCCAATGAACGACGGCCATGCGCCGCCATATGCCCTCGTCGATTCCGTTGATCCGGGGATACCCATTGCCGGACATCATCGCCACAAAATCAGGCGTGAAATCCATATATCCCGCGAACAGGTCGCGAGCGGTGATCATCTCGCCACCGGTCAACTCTTTGACCAGGTTCTCTTTCAGGTTCTCCCCTTCGGGCAGTTCCTTCACGCGAAGGAATCTGCGGCCGTATAGGCGGGCGATATCTGCTTGCGCCCCACCGCCTGGTCCGCTCTCTCCAATCAGGGAGGTCGCCGGCAGTGTGACGGCCATGTCTCCGAGAAGGCGCGTGATGGTCTCCATGTAGACCGATTTTCCGTTCGCTCCGCTGCCATACATGAAGAAAAGCTTCTGAACCTTCTCCGCGACCAGCCCGAGGCCGGATCCTACCTGAACGAGACGCCTGACTTTCGGGTCAGGCTGCACGCGCTCAAGAAATTCCATCCATCTGGGGCATTGCGCTCGCCTGTCGTATCTCGCCGCGGCGAGCTGCGTGATGAGATGACCGGGGTCATGACCTTCCAAGACTTCCAAGCGGACAGACTGGCAATTGCCGTCAGCGTCCTCGATCCGGCTGAAGGTGAGAGTTGCATTCTGGCAAGCAAAGCGCAGCGGGTGCGCGTTGAACTCGCCAGGCGGCCGGCTGACATGCGGAGCGGCCATTCTCTTCATGGCGCTGACGCGCGCGGCATTCTTCGAACTCTCGGCCGCACGAAGATGGCTTTTCACCCGCTTGCTGTAGAGAGATCGATACTCACCGGCCAAATCGATCGCCGCCTTCTGATCCTTGGTGCGCTCCTTCTCATCAATGTCAAGGAATGGCGCGGCGATGTCCCAAGCCTCCTGCCAGGCTTTGTCCGGCTTGATCCTGGTAGACTCGATCTTCATGAAGTCGCCGACGAGCTGAGCTTTCAAGGTCGCCAATTCCGGCCCTTGCTGAAAATCCCATCGCCGGCCGTCATAGACGCCCATCATTGGCTCTTTCGCGCCGCGCTGCTCGATGACGAGAATTTCTCCTTCGAAATAGGAAAGGAGCCGCTTGGAATTGTCCGTGTCCGAGTGATCGAGGCCGGCGCAAAAATCGAGCGTGTCAGGGTCTGGTGAACCCTTACCCCTCCGGCCATCGCCGGACGCCTTCACCACAACCACCTCGATCGGTACGTCTTCCCCGGCGCTGCCATTGCCACGGCGGAGGAACCCCGTTTTGTAGGCGCGCCGCTGCGCCTCCGCTTCCACTAAGGTGCGGAAAACCGGTTCCGGGACACCCTTCAAAGCATCTGCTGCCGAGTGATTGCGGTCTTGCTCCGCAAAACGCTGCAGCATTTTGAGAACATCAGCAGGAAGGCCCGACTTCGGATCGCGGTCAGACTGTCTCCGCTGGCTTGCGGCCTTTTCCTTCACTTGGTGAATTCCTTATCCTTGCCACGCCCGGTAACGGCGAGCGCCTCGTCGACCGTCAGGCCGAACTGCTTCATGAGATTCTTGAGCTTGGGTGCCTTGCCGCCCTTGAGGCGCTCGACATGCAGATGGTTTCGAGCCAGCCGCATGCGCTCAGATCCGGGCAGGCCGATCAGCGGAGGCCGCTCAAAGCTGTTCCTTAGCCCTCGGTCATGTCCCCGCCGCGCGATCGCGGTGACGCCTTCGAGCGCCGCTGAGACACGAGAGTGGTAGTCCGCGAGCAGCAAGAGTAGCCGTCGCCGTTGGCGCGTCTTGAAACCATGCCGGCCGCATACGACGCTGAGAGGCTGCTGCGTCTCGAGCATCCAAATCATGGCCTCGAAGATCTTGATGTCGGCTGGTTGGATTCTGATCAGTGCGCCACTGGCGGGAAGCGCGGTTCCGCCCTCGCAAAGGAAGTCGACTGCGAACCGGGCCCGCTCATGATTGAGCATCACGAGGCTTATCAGCTGCTCGATGTCCTCATATTGCAGGCCGAAGGTCGCGACGACGGTGAGCAGACTTTCGCCGCCTATGACCAGGTGGTGAAATGCCTGGACGAGAGGCGATGCATTCGGTTTGCCGTCCTCGATAGCAGGTCGCATGTCGTCGACCTCACCGGAACGAGCAGAGAACAGTTGGTGGGACTCCGGTGGGACTTCCTGTCCCACAATTCGCATTTCCCCGGCTTTTGTTCGTTTTTTGATCTGAAGCCGTAAAATTCCGCTTGCGCTCGGAAACCGAAAACCCTAAGGCAAACAAGCCTTTTAGGCATGACGGAATGTAGCGCAGCCCGGTAGCGCACTTGACTGGGGGTCAAGGGGTCGTGGGTTCGAATCCCGCCATTCCGACCATTTTCATCGACGGATCAAGCAGTTGATCACGTTGGATGGTTCAGAGGGCCGGGTATCGCAAGATGCCCGGTCTTTTCTTTCATGTGCCATGCTGGCGCCAAACCCGCCATTCTTCGCATTCTCTGCTTTTCTTGATTCCCTGTCCTTTGTTTGCTGCAATGCAGCATTATATTGGTAGGAGGTTCGAAGGGAGCCGTACCCCGATGCGCTTCAAGTTCTCCATGTCACCGCTCTCCGCAATCCTGCGCAGTCAGAAGCGGCTACAGCGCCTGCAGCGTCGGCTGGAAAAGGCCATCCCGCCGGTCCGGCTGCCAGATCCGCCGAAGGTGGCCAAGCCCCGTGCGCCGCGGTCCGGTCTTGCACAGGTTCACGCCTTCGGCAGCAACCCCGGACGGTTGCGGATGATGGAATATGCGCCTCCGGTCAGACGGGAGTCCGCGACGCTCGTCGTCGTCCTGCATGGTTGTCTGCAGACAGCCGAAGACTATGACCGCGGCAGCGGCTGGAGCCGCATCGCGAAGGACAAGGGTTTTGTGCTCCTCTATCCGGAGCAGACGCGCGAGAACAACAGGAACCTCTGTTTCAACTGGTTTCGCCCCAGCATGGTGGCCCGCGATCGCGGTGAGCTCATGTCGATCCGCCAGATGATCGAGCACAGCGTGGAACGGCACGGCATTGCCCGCGACCGCATCTTCATCCAGGGTCTCTCCGCAGGCGGCGCCATGGCCAATGCGCTGCTCGTTACCTATCCCGGCCTCTTTTCAGCCGGACAGATCATCGGGGGCCTGCCTTATGGCGCGGCCCGGGATGCGATGTCGGCCCTGTCGGTCATGAAGTCCGGCAGCCGGCGCAGCCGACAGGAATGGGGCGATCTGGCGCGCGCTGCAGCCGGTGGCGGTGCCCATCCACGCCCCGCCATATCGATCTGGCAGGGCAAGGCCGACCGGGTGGTGGCGCCGGCCAATGCCGAGGCGCTCCTGCAGCAGTGGCTCGATCTTTATGGGCTGGAAGAGCAGGATGGAGAGCGCGGGCAGGGTGCGGATGCGATGGCCAGCCTGTGGCGCGATGCCGCCGGAAAGGTGGCGATAGAATATCGACTGCTGGAGGCGCTCGACCATGGCCTGCCGGTCGTCGCTCGCCGCGCCGGTGCAGAGCGCCAGCCCTACATGCTTGAGGGCGCCATCGGCGCCCCCCAGCAGTTCTACGAGACTTTCATCCGGCCGCTCTGACGCGGTCGCGTTAAAGCCGATGGCTCAGTTTTCCTCGATCGCGACGCCGTTTTCGCCGATCCGGAGTTCCACGCCGTCCGGCTTGGATTCCTCCTGGTAAACATAGATGCCGAGGCCGATGACGGCGACGACGAGGGCGCCGATGATGAGGTAGAGGCCATTGTTTCGGCTCATGAAAATCTCCTGTCTGGTTGTGTCGGACAGGAAAAGTCGAAGCGACGGATATTGTTCCATCGCCATATAGGCAAAAGTCAATCGTCGTTGGCCGCCGTCAGTTCTTCAGGCCGCAATCCATCCTCGCTGACCTGCGCCGCAAGGCGAAGACCCTCGCCGCCATTGCCCCCTTCGCCAGGCCGAATGAAGTGCACGCCCATGCGTTCGAGTGCTGCCTGAATGGCGGCGTGATGATGGGGTGTCGCATCATAGCCGTTGGCTGCCTCGATCTGCAGGATCAACAGAGCGGCAACGCCACTTTCCTGCGAAAGTCTGTCGATGGTGATGTCGAGCATCGCGCGCGCGGCACGGATCTGGGCTGGTGTGATCATAGGTTAAGTATGGGGCGCGGCGGAGGAAGATCAACCCCTTCGGCCGAGAGCGCAGGTACCCGCCCACTCAGCCGCGCAGGGCCCGCTGGTGGCGCCATTCCGCCGCGCCGCATCCCCAGACGATCCCGAGCACGAGGTAGAAGTGCCGCCAGTGATCGGTGTCGATGACCGCGCCGATCAGCATGTGCCCGACCAGAACGATCCAGGCAATCATCAGATAGGGCTGCCAGGGCCTCTCTCGCAGCATGTAGCGGAAGCCCATGGAGACGGTCCAAGCGATCATCGCGATGTAGGACAGGAAGCCGATCCAGCCATAACTCATCAGCGACTTGAGATAGATGTTGTGCTCGTCTTCCGGGAAGATCTTGCCAAACATCATCGGGCCGATGCCAAGCGGCTTCTCCATCGCCATTTCGAACCCCAGTCTGTGGCGGGCAAACCGACCGAGATGGCCCCCGTCATACTCCTGCACCAGCTGGGTGCGGGTCTCGAACAGTCCACGGACCTTCTCGAACTGCAGCGCAATCAGCAGCGCCATCACCATGGCGACGACGGCCGTCAGGGACAGGACGAGGATCTTGAGGCGGAAAGCATTGGTGCGCTCCTTGAGCAGCATTACAAAGACGAGGGCCAGGGCGCAGAAGAGGAACAGCCCCCAGGCCGCACGCGAGAACGAGAGGAAGACGGCAAAGGAGAGGATCAGGATGCCGAGGATCCGCAGCGGCGATTCCGTCAGCCGACCCTTCAGCATCCCATGTAACAGATAGAGCATCGGCGCGACCAGAAAGGGTCCAAAGACATTCGGGTCCTGGAAGGCGCCCATGGCGCGGTCGTAACGTGTGAAGACTTCCGAGCCGGGGAAGGCGTGGAAGTAACCGAGGATCCCCAGCATGCCGGTGATCATGGCGGCGGCGACCCAGGCCTGGAATATCAGCTTCAGGCGCTGTGGCCGGTCCTCGATGACGGCGGCATAGAAAACGGCCGTCAGCGCCAGAAAGATCGATACGGCGACATAGAGTACCTGCTCGGTGAGGATCACAGGCATCACGGTCAGTGCCAGCAACCCGCCGACATTGAAGATGAGGAGGAGTGCGAGCAGGGGGGCAACCGCTCGGGAGATTTTCAACCCGAACAGGAACCAGAGGGCAACCTGGCCTACCATCAGCAGCTCATAGGGAGCTGGTTCCGAGATCACGAAGCCGGAAAGAAACACGCCGAAGGCCATGATCCAGGAGACCATAAGCTGGACGGCGGCGGCCTGCGGGTTGAATGGCCGGATCTGGGCTTCGACCGCGCTCAATAGGCGTTTTCCGTGTTGAGCAGCTTGATCGGCGTCAGGAACAGGATCTTGAGGTCGAACCAGAGCGACCAGTTCTCGATATAGTAGAGGTCGTATGCCGTGCGGAACTTGATCTTGTCGTCGGTGTCGATCTCACCGCGCCAGCCATTGATCTGGGCCCAGCCGGTGACACCAGGCTTGACGCGGTGGCGCGCGAAATAGCCTTCAACGATCTCCCCGAAGGTCTTGTCGCGCGTCTGGCCGAGAACGGCATGCGGCCGCGGGCCGACCAGCGACAGATCCCCCCGCAGCACGTTGAAGATCTGCGGCAGCTCGTCGATTGATGTCTTGCGGATGAAGCGGCCGACGCGGGTGACGCGCGGGTCGTTCTTCGTCACGGCATTCTTCGCCGTCGGGTCGCTCATCTCCGTATACATCGAGCGGAATTTCAGGACGTTGATAACCTCGTTATTGAAGCCATGGCGCTTCTGAACGAAGAAGACGGGTCCCTTGGAGGTCGTCTTGACCGCGATCGCGGTCGCGATGAAGACGGGCCAGAGGAGGAGCAGCGCCAACACGCTGAAGAAGATGTCGAATGCCCGCTTGGCAACCGAGTCCCAGTCGCGGATGGGCTTGTCGAGAATATCGAGGAGCGGCACCGCGCCCACATGCGAATAGGCACGCGGGCGGAAGCGCAGGTTGTTCGAATGCGCGGCAAGGCGGATGTCGACCGGCAGCACCCACAGCATCTTGAGAAGCTGCATGATGCGCGCCTCGGCGCTCAGCGGCAGCGAAATGATCAGCATGTCGATATGCGCAAGCCGGGCGAACTCAACGAGTTCTGCCACAGTGCCGAGCTTGGGATAGCCCGCAACGACATCCGGCGAGCGGGCGGCGGATCGGTCGTCGAAGATGCCGCAGATGCGGATGTCGTTCTCCGGCTGCTGTTCGAGCGCACGGATCAGATCCTTGGCCGGCTTTCCGCCGCCGACGATGACAGCGCGCCGCTCCATAACCCCGTTGCGGCCCCATCGGCGGATGCCAAAGCCGATCAGGTTGCGCTCGATCAGCAGATAGAGAGCGCCAGCACCAAACCATACGGCAAGCACACTGCGATAGTTCGGGTCGTGCTCGATGAACAGCAGGTTGATCAGTGCGATGAGACCGAGCGAGGCCATCCAGCTACCGAGAACCCGCGCCATGGAGCCCATCGGCGAGCGCAGGATCGAGACGTGGTAGCAATCGCTTGCCTGCATGAAGAGGAGAGCGAGGAGAGCGCCTGCAAAGCCGCTGACGCTGGTATCGAGGAAGTGGTCGACGGGATTGGCAGCGAGGAAAAAATTGGTCGCAAGAGCGATCCCGAACAGGCTGAAGAACTCGAGGAACCGCAGCTGGCCGATGACGATCGATGGCGAGTAGTTGACCACCGAATACTGACCGGCGATCTGGCGGGCAAGCGCACTGATCTCGGCTTTACGTTCTCCGCCAACGCCGTCGGGCGTTTCGTCAGCCGTCTGACCCCGACGCAGGGCGTCGAGATCGAATGCTTCGGGTTTGTCGACCTTGTTCATGGCTGAATCTCGCACGTTTGTGCGCAGAGACTAGGGCTAAGGTCCTAAGAAACGCTTTAGCCCTCCTCAGAAACGGGGTGGACATGTGCCGTTCCGGGACGCCTCGCCCTCAAATCCGTGCGAGCTGTGCCTGATAGAGCGCCTCAAGCTCCCTTGCCATCACAACGGCCGAAAATCGTGAGCGAAAGGCGTCGGCAGTCGGCATGGTGCGCTTCGACCAGGCGGCGTCGGTCAGTGCCTTGGCCATGACGGCACCGAAGAGATCGGAACGGCCGGCTTCGATCAGCGCCTCGCTGTCAGGGCCGAGGATCTCGGGGATCCCGCCGACCCGCGACGCGATCACGGTCTTTTCGGCGGCGAGTGCTTCGAGCACGATATAGGGCATGGCCTCGGCGCGCGACGGTACGACTACGATGTCGGACAGCGCAAAGGCCTGCGCGATCGGCATGGCTGCGCGAAACTCGATCCGCCGCCCAAGCCCCTTCTGCTCGACCATTAGACGGTAACGCTCGAGATCGGGTCCGTCACCGATGATCAGGCCGCTCAAGGGGCGGCCGACCAGCCGTTCGGCTTCGGCAAAGGCGTTGATGAAGACATCCGGCCCCTTCAGGTCGCGGAGCATGCCGATATAGGCAAAGTCTACCGCATCGGCCTCAAGCGGAATGCGCCCGAAGTCACGTTCGCTGATGCCGTTGTAGACGCGCGTGGCCGCGCAGCTTGGCTTGCCGATTTTGGCTTCATAGGTGGCGCGTTCGTAGTCGCAGACAAAGGAAATCGATTCCGTCATGCGTTCGAGAATGCGCTCGGCCATGAACACGCCCTGGCCGGACACAGACCTGCTGGAGAAGTGCAGGCTGCCGCCATGCGGCGAGTAGAGGCGGGCGACGCGATACCTTCGAACCCGCAGCAGTGAGCCGATCAACCGCGCGATCACGCCACCCTTGGCGCCATGACCGTGCAGGATATCCGGCTGCAATTCCTTGATAAGTTTGTAGCTTTCGCTAAGTGCCGCCAGATCCCGAGGACTGACCGAGCGGCCGATCGGGAAGCGTGTGACGCCAAGCGAAAGAAAGGGCATGATCTGGTCGAACAAGCGGTCTTCATGCGCGCCGCCCGTCGAGCTGTCGCAGAGGATGCCGACCTGATGACCGGCAGCACTGTGCAGTTCCGCCAGATCGCGCACATGCCGGAAGATCCCGCCGATGGGCGATCGAAAGCAGTGAACGATGCGCAGGGGCTGGGCGTCGGCCATCGATCAGAACAGCCGCTCGCGAACGTAGACGGTATCTCCGGCGAGAATGGGGTCGGTGATCGGCACGCGGCCAGTGATGATCTGCCCGTTGATCTTGCGGGTGACATCGACATCGCGCTGGTTGGCGCGGCTGTTGAAGCCCCCCGACACGGCGATCGCGTTAAGAATGGTCATGCCGGGCACATAGGCATACTGGCCGGGTTGGCCGACCTGGCCCATGACGAAGATCGAGCGGTAGCGATCGACCTCGATCGAGACGTCCGGATCACGCAGGAAACCCTGCTTGAGCTTCTGGGCGATGGCGCCTTCGAGCTGCGTGAGGGTTGCACCGCGTGCCGCAACCTGTCCGACGAGCGGGAAGGCGATGTAGCCCGCCTGATCGACGGTATAGGTATTGGTGAGGCTCGGCTGTTCGAACACGGTCACTCGCAGCCTGTCACCGCTGTCCAGGCGATAGGGCTGGATGGTCGCTTCGTGAAAGACCTTCGGGGCAGGGCGATAGCTCGCGCAGCCGGACAGACCGAGCGACAGAAACACGCTCGCGACCACAACCATCGCCTGTTTGCCGACCATCGCCATGCGCCAACGCGCTCCCAATGAACTCAAATTCGTTGAGCTGTTATCGAATGATTAGGGTTAATGCCGGGTAAACGGTCGGCCCCATGCCCTGCCATGGAGAGGGCAAATCTGGGCGGATCCGGATTAACCCTTGAGTTACCATGATCCTTTACCTTCGCGGGCGAGATGTACCGGGAGTCTGTGATGCCGAGTGTGGACCGCGATCAACATGATGTCGATATCGACCTCGCCCAGCTCTTTCGTGCCGTTTGGGAGCGGAAGGGGAGGATACTCGCGGGCACCGCTCTCGTCGGCGTGCTGGCCTTTGTCGGCGCCAATGCCATTTCCCCGAGCTACAAGAGCGACGCCAAGCTGCTGATCGAGCCGCGCCAGCCGAGTTTCTCGGCATCGGGCACGGCATCCTCGACGGTTGAGCCCATGCCGGACGAGCTGAACATCGCCAGCCAGGTTCAGCTGCTCCAGTCGGTCGATCTGATCAAGCAGGTGGCCCGTGACCTGAAGTTGCACGAGCGGACCGAGTTCGATCCCGATTCCAGCCCCTCGGCTATCACCGATTTCCTCGTACTCTTCGGCCTGAAGAGCAATCCGCTTGAGATGCCGCCCGAGGAGCGGGTCATCAACGCCTTCAAGGAAAAGCTCAATGTCTATCAGGTCGACAAGTCGCGGGTAATCGGCATCGAGTTTACCTCGAAGGACCCGAAGCTGGCGGCCGCCGTGCCGAATGCCATGATGGACGTCTACCGCTCGCTCCAGAGCGGCGCCAAGCTCGATAGCAATTCCGACGCCGTTCGCTGGCTGGAAACCGAGATTGCCAATCTGCGCGAAAAGGTGCGCGAGGCCGAGCAGAAGGTCGCCGAATATCGGTCGTCGGCGGGCCTGATGTCGCTCGGCTCGGACCAGAGTTCCTTCTCCGGCAAGCAGCTCTCCGACATCTCGACCGAGCTTGCCCGGGTTCGTGGCGAACGTGCGAACGCTGAAGCGACGGCTGAAAACCTGAGGGCCAGCATCAAGGCCGGCAAGTCGACCGATACACTCGACGCCATCGCCCGCTCCGAATCCATCCAGCGCCTGAAGGCGACGGAATCGCAGATCCGGGCGCAGATTTCCGACCTCTCCAGCAGCCTGCTCGAAGGTCACCCGCAGATGAAGGCGTTGCGTGCTCAGCTCGCCGGGATCCGCGAGCAGGTCCAGGCCGAATCGCTGCGGGTGGCTGCCAGTCTCGACAACCAGGCCGCGGTCGCCCGCGAGCGCGAGACGCAGCTGCTTGCCCAGTTGAACACGCTGAAAGCAGACAGCGCCCGGGCAGGCGAAGACGAGGTGGGCCTCAAATCGCTCGAACGGGAGGCAACCGCCCAGCGCCAACTGTTGGAGACCTATCTCGCCCGCTACCGCGAGGCATCCTCCCGTCTCGACAAGGACGCGAGCCCGGCCGATGCGCGTGTGGTCTCCACTGCGATCGAGCCGCAGGAGCCGAGCTTCCCGAAGGTGGTGCCGATTACCATCGTTGCGACGCTCTCGACGCTGATCCTCTCGGCCGTCGCCGTGATGTTGGCCGAATTGTTCAGCGGTCGCGCCTTGCGTCCGACGGGCGTCGTGACAGCTCCTGCCATCCGCCGCGAGGAAGACGAGGCCGAAGAGCAGGATATCCCGTCAGAAGCATCGCGTGCTCGCCGGACGGAAGAGCTGCCCGCGAGCCTCCTCGATGTCGCACCCGATGCCGATCTGGTCGAGGAAATGCAGCAGGCCGTTGAGGCGGACATGCCGCCTTCTGCCCCGGCCGAAGAGCCGGACGAGTTTTCGGTTACCTCCGTGGCAGACTATCTTGCCGAGCAGCAGACCCGAATTGCGTTTGCCATTTCGCCCTCTGGCGACGACGGCTCGGCCGGCACGGTCGCGCTGGCGCGTGAACTGGCGGATCGCGGATGCCGCACCGTGCTGGTGGACATGACCGGATCGGCTTGCCCGACCCGCCTTATGGCCTCCTGGCGCGACCTGTCCGGCATCACCGATCTGCTGACCGGCGAGGCAGCCTTTGCCGATTGCATCCATCCCGACCGTTCTTCCGCCGCCGATATCGTGCCGCAGGGCAATGCTGACATCCGTCAGGCGATGCGCGGTGCCGACCGGCTTGCGATGATCGTCGATGCGCTCTCCGACGTGTATGACCTGGTGCTGGTGGAATGCGGTCCGGCGAATGCCGAGGGCGTTGCACGCCTCAGCCGCAACGGTCGCCACGAGATCATCCTGTCCGCTCCGCAGCCGGAAGCGAAGGAACTGGCTGAAATCATGATCGCCTTCGAGGACGTGGGCTACAAGGACCTCATCCTGCTTTCGGCAAAGACACCGCCCGTCCGAAAGACCCAAAACGCCGCCTGACGTCCGTCGTCGTCAGGCGATCCCTCAAATGCCGTGTCAGTCGTCGGCCTTCTGCGCCGGTGCAATCGTGCCCTGCGCGCGCAGCCTCTGGATCAGCGCATAGAGATGCGGATTGCCCTTGATCAGGCTTTTTGTCCTGGTGACGCTGCGATGGGTCATCGCAGCGATATGTCCGGCGGGTCTCAGTGGCAGGAGGATGTCGTGGTGCACCGTCTCGATCGTGCACCACCGCCGCTTGTAGTCCTGGTCGCCGATGCCGAAGTCGAAGAGGGCGGCGCCGTTTAGGGCGCTGCGCTCGATTGCCAGCCAGAACAGGAGCTCGCCGGGGCTGGCCTCGGCCATGAGGTTGTCGTCGATCGAGCCGAACTGGCAGATGACATGGTCGCCCTTGCGCGATAGCCCGGTAATCGCTGCAATCTTTCCCTCGTGCTCGCCCTTCAGCCGGATCGCATGCAGCTCAAGCGGCACGTCGCTCGCGCCTCGATCGAATTCGAGCAGCAAGTGAAAGAAGGCCTGGATCTCGGCCGGCTGGAACACGTTCGGCAGTCCGCCGGCAGCAAAGCGGGCGGCTTTTTGCTGGAAGAAGCATTCAAGCAGAGCCTGTTGCTCCTCGAGCGCTGCGGGACGGATGTGCTCGAAGCCGCCGGAGGCCTCCAGCTTGCGGATCTGGGCGCGGTACTTCTTGCGTCGGCTCTTGGCATTCAGGCGCGCAATGGTCTCCTCCATGGTCGCGCCAAGCGCAAGCTGGAAGGAGGCGTTCTGGTTGCGAATGCTCGGAAGGTCTGCCAGGGGCTGTCGCTCGCCTCGCCAGTCCAGCGGCACGTTTGTCAGGCTGAGCAGGTCGGCATGGGGGCGCAGAGCCTCCACCAGCAGGCCTTCAAGTTCCCCCACCGGAATGTCGATGGCAGCGCGCCGGAAGGCGGCACTGAAGAGACCGCTGTTGAAGTTGGTGAAGGCGGAGCCGATGAACTGGGCGTTGCGCACCAGAAAATGGCGCTCGATCTCGAGCGGCAGCAGGAAAGCGATCTCACCGTTCAGTCGGCCCTCGACGATAGCGAGCGGATTGCCATGCGTCTCGACCCAGGCGCGGCACCAGTCATAGCCCTGATGCAGCGAATTCCATGGATCGGCCTCGAGCATGCGCCAGTCGCGTTCCGTGGGGGGCATGCGCGCGTGGACGGAAAGCTGCAGGCGCCCGGCAGGCGTATCAAGCGCGGATGTACCGCCTGCGACGGCAACGCCGTCATCGGGCAGTTCTTCGGCGAATGCCATTGCATCATGGCGCATCTGGGCCCGCATGTACCCTATCCCATCCGGTTTGAGAGACGTGCGGGAGCTTAGGCGGACACTGCCAACAAACGGTTATCGCCGGGTGTTTCAGGCCAGCTTGCCGTGGGCGAGGGTAAAGACGGGGTTAATCCGCGTCCTTCTTCTTGAACGGACCCGCCATCCATTTGATCACCAGCATGGCAGGGATCACCCAGAGGAGGCCGGTTAGAAGGAAGTAAAGAAGATGGCCCCACCACGGGGCGGTAGCGAGAGTCGCGGTTGCGATGGTCGTGGCGAGCAGAGCGTAGATCGACACGATCAGGATGATCAGGATTGTGCCGATGAAGGATCGGAACTTGGGGCGCTTGGTCATGCCTTTTCCTACTGGACACCGCGCGCCTCTGCGACGCGACCGGTTGCCGCAAACCGGCGGGCTTGTTTTGCACGGCTGACTGATGCAAATCAACGGGTGAAAAGAGGATTGACGAATGACAGCTGTGTTGACCGGAACCGAGTTGCAGGTGCGCAAGGATATCGCCCGTGTGGATGCCGACCGAAAGGCGATCCGCATCTGGCTTGGGTTCGTGATCTTCGCGCTCTTCTGTCTCGTGCTCGTCGGCGGCGCCACGCGCCTTACCGATTCCGGTCTGTCGATCACCCAATGGAAGCCGATCCACGGCGTGATCCCGCCGCTGACCACCGCGGAGTGGGAGCAGGAGCTCGAGCTCTATCGCCAGATCCCGGAATATCAGCAGATCAACAAGGGCATGAGCCTGGACGAGTTCAAGTTCATCTTCTGGTGGGAATGGGCGCATCGCTTGCTCGCCCGCATGATCGGTCTGATCTTCGCGCTTCCGCTCGCTTACTTCTGGCTGCGTGGCAAGGTGGAGCCCGGCCTGCGCGCGCCGCTGGTTGGGCTTCTGGCGCTGGGCGGCCTGCAGGGCTTCATCGGCTGGTGGATGGTTTCCTCAGGCCTCAGCGAGCGTGTCGATGTCAGCCAGTATCGCCTGGCCGTGCATCTGATGATGGCCTGCTTCATCTTCGCAAGCTGCGTGTGGATCTTCCGCAGCCTTCATCCCCACACGGACGATGCCGCCCCAACGGACAAGAGCCGTCTGTTCGCGGGCATCCTGCTGATCATGACCTTCGTGCAGATCTATCTCGGCGCGCTCGTGGCGGGCTTGGATGCGGGCTTCAGCTACAACACCTGGCCGCTGATGGATGGAGCACTCGTGCCGCAGGGGCTCTTCGTCCAGGCGCCCGCCTGGATCAATGTCTTCGAGAACCCGAAGACCGTTCAGTTCATCCACCGCATCGGCGCCTACATCCTGTTTGCCGCAGCCCTTGCCCACATGGTCCAGTGTCTGCGGGCGGCCCCCCAGACCACCCATGCGCGCCGCAGCGTGGTGCTCTTCGGCCTCATCAGCCTTCAGGCCGTGATCGGTATCGTGACGCTGGTCACGCAGGTGCCGCTGCATGCCGGTGTCACCCATCAGGGCATGGCGCTCGTAGTGTTGGCCTTCGCCGTTGCCCATCTGCGCGGCTTCTATGGCGAGCGTCCCAAGCCGGTTCTGGTCGAAGTCAGGGACTGATCTAGCCGAAGCGATAGGCGGAATAGGGTTTTCCGAGGAACTCACCCCGGAAGACCTGCCGTCCGGCGTCCGAGCCTGCCGCGCCCGAGGCGACGAAGAGCGGCACGAGATGGTCATGGTCCGGCACATGGCAGGCCAGCGCATCCGGATTCTGGTCCCAGGTTGAAAGCACCTTGGCCCGCAGGTCGCTGTCCGGGTCGGCGACGGCCTTGCTCAGCCAGTCGTCAAAGCGGATCGCCTGCTGGATATGGTTCGGTTCGGCTTGCCGGAACATCCGCATGTTGTGGTAGCTCATGCCAGACGCAATGATCAGCACGTCTTCGTCGCGCAGCGGCGCAAGCGCCTTGCCGATCTCGACATGGCTTTCGACATCGAGCGTATTCTTCAGCGAAATCATGGTGATCGGCACATCCGCCTGCGGATAGACCAGCATCAGCGGAATGAAGACGCCGTGGTCGAAGCCTCTGGCCTCATCTTCGGCGCTGTCGATCCCGGCCTCGGTTAAAAGCGTCCGCGCGCGGGCCGCAAGGTCCGGAGAGCCCGGAGCAGGGTAGGAGAGTTCGTAGGTGTGCGGCGGGAAATTGTAGTAGTCGAAGAGCATGCCAGGCTTTGCAGCCGTGCTGACCGTCGGCGCCGGTTCCTTTTCCCAGTGCCCCGACACGACCAGAACGGCCTTCGGCCGCCGCCCGATCTCCGCGTCGAGGCCTTCAAGGAAGGCGCGCAGATTGTCCCACGGCGCCCTGCCTTCGGCATCGCGCGGAAATTCCATGAACGGCCAGGGGCCGCCGCCATGCGGAATGAAGTAGACGGGGAAACGCTTGCTCATGGAGTGCCTCACTTTCGCGAAGCACCCTAGCACTACCGATCGTCATCCATAATCTGGCACATGATCGACATTTCGTTCGGCAATTGTGAACGACAGAGAGGCGAGGTCAGACACGCCGACCTCGCTTGGCATCACGATGAATGCTTACGCCGACAGCATCAGATCCATGTTCTGTACGGCAGCGCCTGAGGCACCCTTGCCGAGATTGTCGAGCAGGGCAACCAGGTTCACATGCGCGCCACCGGGCGTGCCGAAGACGAAGAGCTTCATCGTGTCCTTGCCGACAAGTTCTTCGGCGTCGACGCGCGGCAGCTTGGCGCTTTCTGCAAGCGTAACAACGCTGACAATATCCTGGCCGGCGTAATGCGCAACGAGCGCCTCGTGAATGCTCTCGACCGTCGTGCCTTCTGCGAGGTCGTCCAGGAACAGCGGCACCTGCACGATCATGCCCTGGGCGAAGCGGCCGACGGAGGGGGCAAAGAGCGGCGGGCGGTCGAGCAGGCCATGGGTCTGCATCTCCGGCACATGCTTGTGCTTGAGCGTCAGGCCGTAAAGAAAGTTGTTGGCGGCAAGATGCTCGGGATGACCAGCGTCTTCCATCTGCGCGATCAACTGCTTGCCACCGCCGGTATAGCCCGAGACGGCGTTGACCGAGACCGGATAGCCGTCGGGCAGGATGCCGGCGGCGCGCAGCGGCCGGATGAGACCGATCGCACCGGTCGGATAGCAGCCGGGATTTGAGACGTAGCGCGCGCTCTGGATCTTCGCCTTCTGCGCCTTGTCCATTTCGGCAAAGCCATAGGCCCAGTCCGGATGCACCCGGAATGCCGTGGAGGCATCGAGCAGGCGGACATTGTTGTTGGCAGCCGTCATCTCATAGGCCTGCTTCGATGCATCATCGGGCAGGCAGAGGATGGCGATATCGGCGCTGTTGAGCATGTCCTCGCGCATCTTCTCGTTCCGCCGCTCGGCTTCCGGGATGGAGAGCAGTTCGAGATCGCGGCGATCGGCCAGGCGCGTGCGGATCTGCAGACCCGTTGTGCCGTGTTCGCCGTCGATGAAGATCTTCGCTGCCATTTGTCTAATCCCGTCAGAGGTGTGGATGAGAATGCGGACTCTGTTTGTGAGTGTGTTGAATCAATGTGTCAGGCGCGTGTCGCACGCTTTTCGGCGCGCAACCCGAGCATATACATCGCAACCGTCGCACCGGCAATTGCGGTGATATCGGCATGGTCATAGGCAGGCGCCACCTCGACGATATCTGAGCCCCTTATGTCGAGCGGTCCGAGCTTGCGCAGGACCGATAGCATCTTGGCCGAGGAGGGGCCGCCCGCGACCGGCGTGCCGGTACCCGGCGCAAAGGCGGGATCGAGGCAGTCGATGTCGAAGGTGAGGTAGGCGGGCGCCTGGCCGACATGGGCGAGGATGGCATTCGCGATCGCCTGTGCGCCCATGTCCTCGACCTCGTAGCCCGGGATGATCCGGATGCCGAAATCTTCGGGCGCCTCGGTGCGGATGCCAATCTGGATCGACTTCGTCGGATCGATCACGCCCTCGCGCACCGCCCGGCAGACGAACGAACCGTGGTCGATCCGCTGGCCATCGTCGTCCCAGGTGTCCTGATGTGCGTCGAAATGCACGAGCGCCAGCGGTCCGTGTTTGGCAGCATGGGCTTTCAGGAGCGGCCAGGTGACGAAATGGTCGCCGCCAAGGCCGAGCAGATAGGCGCCCGATTCGATGATCTTGGCTGCCTCCTGTTCGATCAGGGCAGGGGTCTTCTGATGATTGCCGTAGTCGAGCAGCACATCGCCGTAGTCGATGACGGCCATCTCCTCGAAGAGGTCTCTCGAGAAGGGATATTGCGGATCGTTGTCGAAGATGGCGGATGCGCGCCGGATCGCCTGAGGCCCGAAGCGGGCGCCCGGCCGGTTCGAAACGGCAGCGTCGAAGGGAATGCCGAGCACGACCGCATCAACGTCGGCCAGATCCTTCGAGTATTTCCGGCGCATGAAGGAGAGCACGCCGGCATAGGTCGGGTCCGTCGCGGCCCCACGCACGGCCTTGGCGGTGAAGGCGTTGTCGATCGTCTTGCTGGCCATGATGCTCTCCATTGAAAATTTGATCAAATTATCGGCTGGGCTGCTGCGGTCAAGCTGCGGTGTGGAGCCTCGAAACGAAAAAAGGCGGAGCCGAAGCCCCGCCTTGATTTCCGTTTCCGGTCGTCCAGCGATTAACGCTTGGAGAACTGGAACGAACGACGGGCCTTGGCCTTGCCGTACTTCTTACGCTCGACGACGCGGCTGTCGCGGGTCAGGAAGCCGCCCTTCTTCAGAACGGAGCGCAGGCCCGGTTCGAAGTAGGTGAGGGCCTTCGAGAGACCGTGGCGAACTGCACCGGCCTGGCCGGAGAGGCCGCCGCCGTGGACGGTCGCGACGATGTCGAACTGGCCGTCACGGGCAGCTGCGACGATCGGCTGCTGCAGGATCATCTGCAGGACCGGACGGGCGAAGTAGGTGCGGAATTCGCGGCCGTTGATGGTGATCTTGCCGGTGCCCGGCTTGACCCACACGCGGGCAACAGCGTTCTTGCGCTTGCCGGTGGCGTAGGAGCGACCCAGAGAGTCGACCTTGCGGACGTGAGCCGGAGCTGCGTCCTGTGCCGGGGCAAGGTCCTTCAGGGAAGAAAGATCGGCCATACTTAGGCGCTCCTTGTGTTCTTGGCGTTCAGCTTGGCAACGTCGAGAGCGACGGGCTGCTGAGCTTCATGCGGGTGGTTCGTGCCGGCGTAAACGCGCAGGTTCTTCATCTGGCGACGACCGAGCGGGCCGCGCGGGATCATGCGCTCGACGGCCTTCTCGAGAACGCGCTCCGGGAAGCGGCCTTCGATGATCTGGCGAGCCGTACGCTCCTTGATGCCGCCCGGATAACCGGTGTGCCAGTAGTACTTCTTGTCGGCATACTTCTTGCCGGTGAAGACGACCTTTTCGGCATTGATGACGATGACGTTGTCGCCGTCGTCAACATGGGGGGTATAGGTGGCCTTGTGCTTGCCACGCAGGTGCATGGCGATGATGGTGGCGAGGCGGCCGACAACGAGCCCTTCGGCGTCGATGAGGATCCACTTCTTCTCCACCTCTGCAGGCTTCTGAACGAAGGTAGACATTGAGGTCTCTTTCCGTGTGATCCTGCGGTCCCCTAAGGGAGAACTGCAGGCGTTTCTTGTTGCTTGTCTCGCGCCGTTCTCGACGCAAAAAAGAAAGCGGTCCCGAGGGGCCGCATTCCGGAGAGGGGTATAGAACCAGTATCGGCGCAGGTCAAGGTCGTTGCGTCGGCGGGGTCATCGGAAAAGTTGAGCAATAACAATTGTGTAGAATTGGGGTAATATTTTACCCCAATGCTGCGCGCGATTCTCGTGCCGTCGACAGCTGCTCTTGCGGAACTGTTTGCGGACAATGAGCTTGTTCCACCGGTCCCGGAGAATGGAACAGGCGTGTTATACGTAATCGTCTCAACCTACGATTTTCCTAATATTCGCCTGAACATAATGAAAACATAAACCGAACGTATCGGCAGGCACCTCACACGGAGATCGCCATGTCGCTCGAACGCCGAATCTCGATCATTACCCTTGGCGTGTCCGACGTCGCCCGCAGCACCGACTTCTATGCGAAACTGGGCTGGACAAGATCCTCGGCCTCCAACGACAATGTCTCCTTCATCCAGCTGAAGGGCATCGTGCTTGGTCTCTTCTCCCGTGCCAGCCTCGCCGAAGACGCCCATGTCGAGGATACGCCGGCCGGTTTCTCCGGCGTCACGCTCGCCTACAATGTCTCAAGCGAGATCGGCGTTGATGCCGTCGTCAAGTTCGCGGTGTCCTGTGGTGCACGGCTCGTGAAGGCGCCGGAGAAAGTCTTCTGGGGCGGCTATTCCGGCTATGTTGCCGATCCCGACGGCCACCTGTGGGAAATCGCCTTCAACCCCTTCTTCCCCCAGGACGAGCACGGACATGTCGTGCTTCCGGACTGATCCGTGGCATTTGAGGGATTCCGGTGCCGGCTCGTTAAGCGGACCGCGCTAGGCTACAGGTGGGACATGTTGGACGGGTAAACCAGAGGCCCTTGCGGGCCGGGAGGAACGCCTATGAACCATGACACCTACCTGAACAGCTACCTTGCCGACATCCTTGCAACGGCCAAGAACGTTGCTGTCGTGGGCGCCTCGACCGACGACAAGCGCCCGAGCCACTGGATATCCGGCTTCCTGCTCGGCAAGGGCTACCACGTCTTCCCTGTAAACCCGCTGCACCGCGGCGGGCGCATCCTCGGCCAGCACGTCTATGGCTCTCTGGCCGAGATCCCCGAGCCGATCCACCTTGTCGATGTCTTCCGACGGTCGGAACATTTGGACCGAATTGTTGATGAAGTGCTGGCCTTGTCTCCGCGCCCGGCCGCGATCTGGTGCCAGCTCGGCATCAGGGACGATGCGGCAGCCGCCCGGGCGGAAGCCTCCGGCATCAAGGTGGTCATGAACCGGGCGCTGGTCTCGGAATACCCTCTGGTCTACGAGCGCCTGCACGCACCTTCCGCCCACGGGCACGCCGCCTGAGCGCGACAGGCGGCGTCAGAACCGGATGATCGGCTTGCCGAAATTGAAGCGACGCGACTCGGGATCATAGTCCTGGCAGGCGAGAACCGGGCAGCGATCGGTATCCCGCGTCGGCACATAGGCGCGTTCGGCATATTCGTGTGGGTCGCACAGGGCATTGCGGGTCACATAACGATCGTAGAGCGTCATGCCCGCCACGCGCGTCGACGGATACCGGAGGATCACTGCGCCCTCGCTGATCACGCGCTGGCGCACCTGATCGCAGGTCAAAGTGGTGGAATTATAGCGCGAGATCGCGAGCACCGGCTGTGCCAGCAGGGTGGCGGCGATCGTCAGGATGGCAAGCTGTCTCGGGCGCATCTCGGTCCTCCTTCGCAATACCCCTCGATGAACGTATGGCCGGTCAGGACGGTTCCGCGCCTTGTCGCCGTCGTCCGGCACACCATCTAAACCTCATGTTACGACGAATGAGGAGATGCAGATGGCCGATCACGATCACTATAGCGCGGATGACCTGAGGGAGATCCTAGGGCAGGTGAAGACCATCGCACTTCTCGGTGCGTCCCCCAAGCCGGATCGCCCGAGCTTCGGCGTTATGCGCTTCCTGCTGTCGAAGGGCTACAAGGTCTATCCCGTCAATCCCGGTCAGGCCGGCAAGGAGATCCTCGGCCAGACCGTTCATGCCACCATGGCCGAAATCCCTGAAGCGATCGATATGGTAGACGTCTTCCGGGCGCCGGAATATCTGGGCGAGGTGGTTTCGGAGGCTCTCGCCCTGCAGAACCGGCCCAAGGTCATCTGGGGCCAGCTCTCCGTGCGTGACGACGAAGCGGTGAAACCGGCAGAGGCTGCGGGCATCCGCGTGGTCATGGACCGCTGCCCGGCGATCGAAATCCCGCGCCTCGGCCTCTGAGACCTCAGACTTCGATCAGAAGGTCCGGATTGGCCCTCAGTGCATTCAGCGTATCGGCATTGCCGCAATACTCCATGAAGGTCTGCTCGGCCTTGCCCTGGCGCAGGTGCTGGCGGCAGGTGTCCCTGGACTGACATTGCGCGCAGGTGATCTGCATGTCACGGAAGACCCGGCGCATGCGATACTCGACTTCGGCCGGATCGATGTTGAGCGCCCGCATCATGGCCGGCATTTCGTCTGCGGCATGCGGGCCTGCCTTGACCAGCGACAGCAGCTGATGGGCACTGAGGCCGCAATCTTCGGCAAGTGCCTCGATCTCCGCATCCGAGAGAGCGGCCAGCACGTCGCCTTCGGTAGTGTTTTCGAAACCCTGGGCGAACCAGGAGAGGATTTGCTGCACGGCGTGGCGGACCGGATCGGCAATTGTGAGTGTCATGGGGCTCTCCTTCAGCTGTTTTCAACAATGCCATTGGCCGTCACTCCCGCATTGACCTCGATCAAGGAAGAAATTCCCCAAAGCCGTGTCTCAATTGGAATAATGCGTGCTGACATCGGGCGGCGACCGATTATGATCCCGCCCGACGTCATCAAGGGAGGACCACATAATGTCGGAAAACAATCCGGGTTTCGCTACGCTTGCCATCCATGCCGGTGCCCAGCCGGACCCCACCACGGGCGCGCGTATCACGCCGATCTACCAGACCACGGCCTACGTCTTCAACGATAGCGACCATGCCGCCAATCTCTTTGCACTCAAGGAGTTCGGCAACATCTACACCCGCATCATGAACCCCACGCAGGGCGTTCTGGAAGAGCGCGTCGCAGCGCTTGAGGGCGGCACGGCAGCGCTCGCCGTCGCCTCGGGTCATGCTGCCCAGCTCCTGATCTTCCACACGCTGATGCAGCCGGGTGACAACTTCGTCGCCGCACGGAAACTCTATGGCGGCTCGATCAACCAGTTCGGCCATGCGTTCAAGAATTTCGGCTGGCAGGTGCGCTGGGCTGACCCGGCGGATCCGCAAAGCTTCGCCGCCCAGATCGATGACAAGACCAAGGCCGTCTATATCGAAAGCCTAGCCAATCCGGGCGGCACCTTCGTCGATATCGCCGCCATTGCCGAAGTCGCCCATCGCCACGGCCTGCCGCTGATCGTCGACAACACCATGGCAAGCCCCTACCTGATCCGCCCGCTGGAGCACGGCGCCGACGTTATCGTCCACTCGGCCACCAAGTTCCTCGGCGGTCATGGCAATTCCATGGGCGGCATCATCGTCGATGGTGGCACCTTCGACTGGTCTGCCAAGCCCGGCAAGTACCCGATGCTTTCGGAGCCACGCCCGGAATACAACGGTGTCGTCCTTCACCAGACCTTCGGCAACTTCGCCTTCGCCATCGCCTGCCGCGTCCTCGGCCTGCGCGACCTCGGTCCGGCGATTGCGCCGATGAATGCCTTCCTGCTCCTCACCGGCATCGAGACGCTGCCTTTACGCATGCAGCGCCATTGCGACAACGCGATGAAGGTCGCTACCTGGCTGAAAAGCCATCCAAAGGTCGCGTGGGTCAATTATGCCGGCCTGAGCGACGACCCGAACAATGCCTTGCAGAAGCGCTATTCGCCGAAGGGCGCCGGTGCCGTCTTCACCTTCGGCATCAAGGGCGGGCTTGCCGCAGGCAAGGCGCTGGTCGGCGGGCTGAAGCTCTTCTCGCACCTCGCCAATATCGGCGACACGCGTTCACTGATCATCCACCCGGCTTCGACGACCCATGCGCAGCTTTCCGAAGAGCAGCAGATCGCGGCCGGTGCCGGTCCCGATGTCGTGCGCCTGTCGGTCGGTATCGAGGACGCGGAGGACATTATCGCTGACCTCGAGCAGGCGCTCGTCAACGCCTGATAGCGCCACAACACTCCAGCCGCGGGCTCACGGAACCGCGGCTGGTCTTCAACGTTGGACCTCTCTGATTTGAAAAGAGGAGAGTTCCGATGAAGCTGAAGGCCATCGCCCTGAACGCCACGCTGAAAGCGGGCAACGGCAGTCCCTCATCCACTGATCGCATGCTGGGGCTGATTGCAACCGCCATGGCCGGACAGGACGTCGAGACGGAGACCGTCAGGCTGGCGGACCACAACATCCTGCCCGGTGTCACTTCCGACGAAGGCCCGGGCGACGCGTGGCCCTCAATCCGCGAAAAGATCCTTGCCGCCGACATTCTCGTCATGGGAACGCCCATCTGGATGGGGCAGCCTTCGAGCGTCTGCAAACGCGCGCTTGAGCGTATGGATGCTTTCCTTTCCGAAAAGGATGACGAGGGGCGCATGGTCTCCTATGGCAAGGTTGCTGCCGTGGCGGTGGTCGGCAACGAGGACGGAGCACATCATGTCTCGGCTGAACTCTATCAGGCCCTGAACGACGTCGGTTTCACTGTTCCCGCCAATGCAATTGCCTATTGGGTCGGCGAGGCCATGGGCAGCACCGATTTCCGCGAGCTTGATCCGGTGCCGGATAAGGTGACGACGACGGTCGGCATGGTGGCGCGCAATACGGTGCATGTCGCCCGCCTGCTCCGCGATAATCCCTATCCGCCACAGAAATAATCGGTGGCGGGCGTGGATTTCGCCGAGCGCCTGCGGCAAGACTGTCCGGACTGCCGGCATGCCGTGGGCTGCCGGTTCCTATGATGACAGGAGCCCCGAATGCCAGCCTCTCTGCCCTTCGATATCGCCTCGGTTGAACCGGAAGATGGCGCCCCCGCCGCCGACCGCCTGATCTCGGGCGATCCCCGCTTCACCACCTGGAATATCGAGGAGGCCGATGGCGGCATTTATGCCGGGATCTGGCAGTCGACCCCGGGCAAGTGGCGGATCGTCTACGATGAATGGGAGTATTTCCACATTCTCGAAGGCCACTCGGTCGTCACCGAGGACGGCGGCACACCAATCCATTTGAAGGCTGGCGACCGCCTGATCCTCAGACCCGGCTTCAAGGGAACCTGGGAAGTCCTTGAAACGACTCGCAAGGACTATGTGATCCGGCTCTAGCTGGCAGCCTTCAGCGCCGCCGCTTCCGCCTCGTGTTGGGCGATCATGGCGGCATCCTCTGTTGAGACCTTCTGGATGCTTGCTCGGCCGCCGATCCGGTCCATATAGGCCCGGAAGGCCGGGCGGGCTTCGACGAGGCGGAACATCGTCGTCCAGCGCAGCGCAATGCCCCAGAGTAGGTCAGCCGCCGTGAATCGCTCGCCCAGCAGATAGGGGCCCGTCTTCAGCGTCTCGTCCAGCATGTCGATCAGCGACTCATAACTGGCGTAGGGCGTCTCGTTCATCGAGACCGGCTCACGCTTCAGGTAGCGATCGACAACTGCCGGCTCAAAGCAGCTGCCATAGATGAACAGCCAGCGCAGATAGGCGCCACGCTGCGGGTCGGTGATATCAGGGGCAAGCCCGGCTTCTGGAAAGAGATCCGCGAGATAGAGGTAAATGGCCCCCTGTTCTGTGACCAGCGTCTCGCCGACGCGCACCGCCGGCACCTTGCCGAGCGGATTGATCGCGAGATAGGCCGGCTGGCGCTGTTCGCCGGTCTTAATGTTCAGCACTTTGAGATCGTACGGCACCTTCAACTCTTCCAGCAGCACGCGGGCGCCGGTGGCGCGGGTCTGCGGCGAGTAGAACAGGGTGATCGGCAGGTTCGTGGTCATCGGATGTCTCCCTTTGAAATGCATGGCGCCGTGAGGCGATGGAGGGAGAATACGTGGCCATACCTGTCAGATTGTGTCAGGTTGGTTTCGCATGATGGGCACGACAAGGATCTTTCTCGATGCGTGCAAGCCGGCTGATCAACATACTCACGACCCTTCAGGCAAAGGGACTGGTGACGGCCGAAGCACTGGCCGATGAAAACGACGTCTCGGTCAGGACCATCTACCGCGACATTGACGCTCTCTCCCTGTCTGGCATTCCCGTCTATAGCGAGCGCGGGTCCGATGGCGGCTATCGTCTTCTCGATGGCTATCGTGTGCGCCTGAATGGCCTGACGCCGGCCGAGGCAGAAGCCATGTTCCTGTCCGGCATTCCCGGCGCCGCTGCCGACCTCGGCCTCGGCTCGCTGATGGCGGGGGCGCAGAAGAAACTCACTGCCGCCTTGCCCGAAGATCTGCGCGAAAGCGCCCGGCGCATGCAGTCGAAATTCCATCTCGACGCGCCCGCCTGGCTTGCCGGAAACGAGCAGCCTGTCTACTTGCAGGCGATTGCCGATGCGGTGTGGAACTCAAAGCGGATCCGCATGCGTTACCGCTCGTGGAAAGCCGAGAAGAACCGAATCGCCGAGCCGCTTGGCATCGTGATGAAGGGGGGCGCCTGGTATCTCGTGGCACGGGTTGACGACACGCCGCGAACCTACCGCATTTCGCGTGTGCTCGACCTGATCGTCACCGAAGAGCGTTTCGATTGGCCGAGGGATTTCGACCTAGCGCAATATTGGAGCGAGAACACGCGGCGGCTCGAACGGGAGCTCTATCCGAACCAGGCAACGATCCGCCTCTCGCCCTGGGGGCTCAAGGAAATCGAGCACATGGCGCCGCCCTATGTCCGAGCTAACCTCGAATTCGTCGGTGAGCCGGACGCAGAAGGATGGCGAACCGTCCGACTGCCGGTAGCGCATGAGCGCATGGCCGTCTCCGAGATGTTGAAGCTCGGCGCCGAGGTTGAGGTTCTCGATCCGCCGGACCTGCGGCTCGCCATGCGCCGAGCGCTCGAAACCCTTACGGGCTATTACGCTTCGACCGCGACCGACCTCACCAGCGAAGGTCGAGCCGCTCCAGCCCGTGAAAATGATAGACATCCTTGACGGTGGGCGTCTCGGCGATCTTCAGGCCGGGCAGGCGCTTGAACAGCAGCGGCAGCACGATGTTGAGCTCGAGCCGCGCCAGCGGCGCGCCGATGCAGAAATGAATGCCGGCGCCGAAGGAGAGATTGGCGCCTTCGTCGCGACCAGGCTTGAAGGTCAGCGGCTCCGGAAACTTCTGCGGATCGAGGTTCGCTGCCGCAAGGATCAGGCTCACCTTGTCGCCGCGCTGGAAGGACACGCCATCCACCTCGCAAGGTTCCAGGCACCAGCGCTGGAAGATATGCACCGGGGCGCAGATCCGCAGCGTCTCCTCGACGGTGCGTTCAGTCGTTTTCTCGTCGGCAAAAAGCGTCTCCGGGTCGATTCCGCTGTCGAGGATCACCCGAACGGAGTTGCCGATCTGGTGCACGGTCGCCTCGTGCCCGGCATTCAACAGCACGATGGTCGTCGAGATCAGCTCGTCCTCGGTTAGGAACTGACCCTTGTGCTCCGTGTGGATCATGTGACTCAAGAGATCGTCGCGCGGCTCGGCCCGCCGCTCTGCAATGACCTGGCGCACGTAATCGGCAAACTCCTTGGCCGAGCGATCGGCGGCCTCTTCGTCGGCGCGGGTGCGCTTGAACATGTACATGCCGACATAGTCGTGGCTCCATTTCAGAAGCTGCGGTCCCATCTCCTCGGGAATCCCGATCATCCGGGCAATCATCGTCACCGGTATGATGTCGGCGAAACTCGAAAGCAGTTCCGTCTTGCCATCCTTCTCGAAGCTCTCGATCAGCCGGTTTGCCAGTTCGGTAATCTCCGCGGTCATCTTCTCGACATGCCGTGAGACGAAGGCGCGGTTGACCAGTGTCCTGAGCCGCGTGTGCTCCGGCGCCTCGATTTCCAGCAGGGAATGCTCCTCGGCCTTGTCAAAATTTCGGGTGTGAGCGGCGGGCTCGGGCATGCCAAGCTCCTCGCGCGTTGCGATATGCAGGATCTGCCGGCCGAAGCGGCGATCGCGCAGAAGCGCGTTCACGTGGTCATAGCCGGTGAAGAACCACTGCTTCTGCTCCTCCCAGTAAAAGGTCGGACAGCTGGCATGCAGGGCGGCGTAGGCGCTGTTGGGGTCGCTGTAGAAGGCGGGATCGCGGGCGTCGAGGGAGACCCGGCGGGTGGCGGGGTCGATGGAGAGGAAGGAGTGCTGTGTCATAGCTCCTGTTTAGCCCGTAACCGCTGTTCCGCAAGGGGAGGGGCGTGCATCAGTCGTGGAGATTGTTGGCAACCGAGGCAATGCGCTTCAGGATCGCGACCTGCCGGTCTGCCTGTTCGTCCACCTTGTCCGCCCGGGCCGGGGGAACGGTGATCACGGTTGCCCCGGCCTTCACCGAAGTGCGGTTACGCCCCTGTGCCTTGGCGGCATAAAGCGCCGTATCGGCCTGCGCCATCATTCGCTCCAGATTGGCATCTGCAAGCCTGGCGACCGCAATGCCGATGCTCGTCGTGACATGGATGATCCCGTCACCGGTCTCGATGCTGCGCTCCGCGAGCGCCAGCCTCACGGTTTCGGCGAACAGCGCCGCATCGCGCGCTTCGCCGATTGCCAGCACGGCTGCGAATTCTTCCCCGCCCGTGCGTCCGAAGGCGGCGCGTTGCGGCAACAGCGACCTGCAGATCGCCGCGAATTCGCGCAGCACCCGGTCACCCACCTGGTGGCCGTGAACGTCGTTCACCTGCTTGAAATGGTCCAGGTCGAAGATGATCACGCCGAGCGCAACGGAGGGGGCGGAATCTACGAGATCCTGATAGGCCTCGGTGAAGCCGCGCCGGTTGAGCGCGCCCGTCAATGGGTCGGTCCGGACCAGCGCCTGCAGCCGCTCTTCCGAACGGTCCATCATCATCTTCGCGATCAGCGTCATCGCCGTGACGAAGCAGATCAGTCCGACGATGCTCACGGCAACGGCTAGGGTCATCTCATTGAAGCTCCGCGGCATGATGCGCGTGGCTATATAGGCGAAAGTCAGGCACGCACCAGCCTGCAGGAACCAGACGGTTGCCAGCATGATCCGGTAGCGGCGCGTGCTGAAGCTGCCGGTGAGCGCAATTGCACCGAGGGCGACCAACCCGGCCGCTGCCGCGACGTCGTAGATTGCCATTCGGTAGCCGAGTTCGACGCGCAGCGCCGGAACAAGATTGCCCGCGATCCAGATTGCCGTCGGCAGGACGGCATAGGCGGGCACCCGGCGCCCGTCGAAGCCGCAGAGCCCCTGGCCCCAGCAGATGAACCCGATTAGCGAAAGGATGTTGCCAACCTGGATGGAGATCACGTCGGGGATCTGCTCCCGCAAGCCGACGAGGCCCAGACCGATCGCCTGCAGGCCGAAACCGATGCCGAACCACAGGAAATAGCGCTGATCGCGCGCGTGCAACCATATGGCAATCAGCAGAATCGCCAGCGTTCCGGCCTGGATCACCCAGAGCAGAAACGCAGTCTTCACGTCGATCACGATCGGTATTCCTGAAATAAATGGAGACAATATCGCCCGAGAATGGCTCAGATGGGTTAACCAGTCCCTATGAAGCCATACCGACTAACCGGCATCACGAGGCTCCGAGCCCCGCCCGATTACCGAAATTTCACCATGTTAGCATCTTCTTGTGCATGTCGCTGGCTTGGCGGAGGCTTCCGATCCGCCAGCGACCGTGATCCGCTGCGTCGCAGGGGTGACCGCCCACATCCGACCATTAAGGATATCCCGTCCTCGTGTCTTGAATGTCGGGGTGCGGACACTCTATGTAGGGGTTGACAGATTTTATGTGATTCCCGCCACCGGACGTGCCGGGGAGAGGCTGAAAAGGACCGACATGAGAAATCCCGTTGATACCGCTCTCGCTCTGGTGCCGATGGTCGTCGAACAGACCAATCGTGGCGAGCGCTCCTACGATATCTTCTCCCGACTGCTGAAGGAGCGGATCATCTTCCTGACGGGCCCGGTCGAGGACACCATGGCCTCGCTCGTCTGCGCGCAGTTGCTCTTCCTCGAGGCGGAAAACCCGAAGAAGGAAATCGCAATCTACATCAATTCCCCCGGCGGCGTTGTGACCTCTGGCATGGCGATCTACGATACCATGCAGTTCATCCGTCCGGCTGTTTCGACGCTGTGCATAGGTCAGGCAGCCTCCATGGGGTCGCTGCTGCTCGCCGCCGGCGAGAAGGGCATGCGCTTTGCAACGCCGAACTCGCGGATCATGGTTCACCAGCCTTCGGGCGGCTTCCAGGGCCAGGCTTCGGACATCGAGCGTCATGCTCGTGACATTATTAAGATGAAGCGTCGCCTGAACGAGGTCTATGTCAAGCACACGGGCCGCACCTATGACGAGGTGGAGAACACGCTGGATCGTGACCACTTCATGGAATCGAGCGAAGCCAAGGAATGGGGTCTGATTGACCGTATCTTGACCTCGCGCGCCGAAATGGAAGGCGTCGCACCGTCGGCTTGATCTCCGCTCCGGACGCCGGCATCGCTCAGATGCCGGTAGTCGTGATCCAGGGCGGGGTTTAAAGTCGGCGCAAAAGCGCTATTAGTAAGATTAAGGCTATGTTGAATCTTTGTGACATAGTCTGCCGAGACTGGGAGTTTTCGTTGCCGCCGTTCCGGTCTGATCGGATCGGCTAGTAGCTCCGGATCGGAAGAGGTTTCCACCAAAGGCGGCGGTGGGAGCCGGACAGTGTGAGTGACCGCCCTGCCGTGACTGCGGTGGCGCGGCGTGCTGGAAGGATAAAGACATGAGCAAGGTCAGCGGAAGCAACGGCGGTGACTCCAAGAATACCCTTTATTGTTCCTTCTGCGGCAAGAGCCAGCACGAGGTCCGCAAGCTGATTGCTGGACCGACGGTGTTCATCTGCGATGAATGCGTCGAACTCTGCATGGATATCATCCGCGAAGAGAACAAGTCTTCGATGGTCAAGTCCCGTGACGGCGTTCCCACGCCGCAGGACATCATCAAGATTCTCGACGAATACGTGATCGGCCAGAAGCAGGCGAAGAAGATCCTGTCGGTGGCGGTCCACAACCACTACAAGCGTCTGTCGCATGCCTCCAAGGGCGGCGACGTCGAATTGGCGAAGTCGAACATCCTGCTCGTCGGCCCGACCGGCTGCGGCAAGACCTATCTCGCCCAGACTCTGGCCCGGATTATCGACGTTCCCTTCACCATGGCGGATGCCACGACGCTGACCGAAGCCGGTTATGTGGGTGAAGACGTCGAGAACATCATCCTGAAGCTGCTCCAGGCTGCCGACTACAATGTCGAACGCGCCCAGCGCGGCATCGTCTATATCGACGAAGTCGACAAGATCTCCCGCAAGTCGGACAACCCCTCGATCACCCGCGACGTGTCGGGCGAGGG